>Ga0206824_10163_pt1 | contig 22625 bp, 12 predicted proteins | sample Alteio_BWOrgCont_82_FD_152874 | JGI IMG/M metagenome (GOLD analysis project Ga0206824, IMG submission 152874) | Enriched cells from forest soil in Barre Woods Harvard Forest LTER site, Petersham, Massachusetts, United States -... | ecosystem: Environmental > Terrestrial > Soil > Temperate forest >...
AAAACGCCGCAGATCGTTTTGTCTGAGGCGGCGTCCAAGGCAATTGGGTTCGATTTTGGAAGAGGACGAATTGACGCTTCCGCTCATCCATTTTGCAGTGGATTCGGCCCAGGTGATTGTCGTTTGACGACGCGATATTCGGATCACCATTTTCCTTCGGCGTTTTTTGGCGTCCTGCACGAATCGGGACACGGGATTTACGATCAGGGGTTGCCCGCGGAGAGTTTTGGCCTGGGGATTGGCCAGGCCGACTCGCTGGGAATCCACGAATCCCAGTCGCGGATGTGGGAGAACTTTGTTGGCCGTAGTCGCGCTTTCTGGAATTACATGTACCCGACCGCCCAGCAGGCGTTCCCTGCAGCGCTTGGTCAGACAAGTTTCGACGATTTCTACTTTGCGATTAATGATGTTCGTCCGTCATTCATTCGAGTGGAGGCGGATGAAGTCACGTATAATCTGCACATCATGTTGCGTTTTGAGATCGAACAATTACTGATTGCTGGCAACTTGAGGCCCGCTGATGTGCCGGGTGTATGGAACGAGAAATTCACGGAGTATTTTGGGCTGACCGTTCCCAACGATTCTCAAGGTTGCCTGCAGGACATACACTGGAGTGCCGGGTTGCTCGGCTATTTTCCCACTTATGCGTTAGGCAATATGTATGCAGCTCAATTCTTCGACGCGGCGAAACGCGATCTGGGAGATTTGGATGCTGCATTTTCCCAGGGTCATTTCAAACCGCTCAAAAACTGGTTGAACGAAAAGATTCATCGACATGGGAAACGATACCCGGCTCGTCGCCTGGTCGAAGTCGTTACGGGGCAGACATTGTCGCATCAGCCGCTGATCAATCATCTGCGGCACAAGTTTGGTGCATTGTATGGACTCAGCGAATGAACGATGTCGTTAAGGACTCGGAAGGGGAACGGATCTATCGTAGCGGCAGGCCGCTGGGCGCTGTCTTTTTCGTTGTCGTTGCGGCTGCCATCGCCTTGACCCTTTTGCTCAAGGAATCGATCTCACTCCCAGCCACTGTCGGGCGCACCGCACCGCAAATCCGTGCCGCGGGATGGCTGAACGGTCCGGGTCCAACTGACGACGATCTGCGGGGAAAAGTGATTGTCGTTGATGCTTGGGCGTATTGGTGTGGTCCGTGCCGCGCGGAAGCCCCCGTGGTTGTGGAGTTGTATCAGCATTACCGCGATCAGGGGGTCGTGTTTCTGGGATTGACGATCGAAGGGGAAGACGCTGATGTTGAAAATCGGCGATTCTTGAAGGCCACTGGATTTACCTGGCCAAATGGATATGGAGCGAAGCAGACGCTGACTGAGCTCAAGGCAGACTTCATCCCTCAGAAATGGGTGATCGATCGCAAGAATCGGCTGGTCTGGGACGAGAATTCTCGCGAGTCGATCAATTCGGCCATTGACCGCGCGTTGAAAGAGACACCATGACCGTTGCCGGCGTTTTTCTCAAAAAACGACGGCTGCGTGTTGGAATGTTATGTGTGGTGGTGCTGACATGCGTGGTCATGTGGAGGTTGTCTCTGATGTTCGGCCGTGCGACGCCCGATGTGGGCCTGGTGAATGGTACACTGCGCCCCTGTCCTGAATCGCCCAATTGCGTCTGCTCACTCGCCCCAGATGCACTTCACCAGATCAAGGCTCTGCGAATCACGGGTTCAGCCCGACAAGAATGGGATCGGCTGCAAGAAACGATTCGCAGATTAGCGCGTACGCGAATTGTGATCCGCGACGACTGTTACATGCATGTCGAGTTCACGACGGCATTGTTGCGATTCGTGGACGATGTGGAGTTTCTGCTTGATGACGCGGCGGGAGTCATCCAGATCCGTTCGGCCTCACGGGTCGGCCATTCTGACCTGGGCACGAATCGGAGACGAATGGAACAGTTGCGTCAGGTGTTTGAACGGGACTTGCATTCGGTCCCCGCTGAGGATGATGCTATGCAATCGCGCCAACCGGTACAGGAATCACTGTAGCTGGTGCTTTACCTACAACTGGTTCGCTCGCCCCCAGGCTTTCGCTCTGCGCGTGCCACAGAATTTCCGTAACCCGTGGCCCCTCAATGCCAATAAATTGACATGAGATTCCATGCACTCGCGCCGCGCCTGCTGCTTTTTCCAACATTCTTGTTCGTCTTGGCTGCACCTGTCCTGGGTCAGGGGGAATGGGAAACAAACGCCGAAAGTGAATTGGCGCTGGAACGGGGGGTATCGTGGCTGGCCAGAACTCAAGGTTCACAAGGGAATTGGGAATCAAACGATCTGGGATTAGTCAGCTTGGGAGTGCTGGCGTTTCTTTCCGCTGGTCACATGCCCGGTCGTGGAAAATACGGTGAAAACGTTGACCGCGCGCTGCAATACATTGTGAAAAGCTCCAAGCCATCCGGGTTGCTTAACATCGCGGATGCACAGCGAGATCTTTACAACCACGGTCTGACCTCGTTCGTGCTGGGTCAGGCGTATGGCATGACCGAGGATCCGCAAATCGGGAAGACGCTCGAAAAAGCGCTCAAACTGATCGCGAATACTCAATGTGACGACGGAGGGTGGGATTATCGCGCTCGGCGGCAGGCACACGGTCATGATCTCAGTCTGGCGGTGATGCAGGCCAAAGCTTTGCGCAGTGCTGTTGACAGCGGTTTTGAGGTTCGTAACGACGTCATCAAGCTGGCCATGCAGTCTGTTCGCGATTATTACAAAGCCGATAATGGCGCTCGCGGCCTGGACGAACGGGCTAAAGAAGGTGGCGGGCAATTTACCTATGACGGAAACCGCGGCACGGTCGCCATGTCAGCGTGCGGCGTGGTCTGTATGCAGGAGTTTGGCCAATACGATGATTGGCGAATCCCCAAGAATTTGGATTATATCTCCAAAGAGATTTCCAAAGAGGTTGCGCGATTGAAATCTGTCAAAGGTAACGGCGAAGTTCCGTTCGATGCCTACACGTTGTACTACGTGGGTCAGGCGCTCTATCAGGCTGGCGGCGATCCCTGGCGCCAAAACTATCCGCCGCTACGTGACCAGTTGGTTGCTTCGCAAGTTCGCAAACCCGACAACGCCGCGGAAGATGGATCATGGCGAGACACTCGATGGGTTCACGGTAAGCAGGGGCAACTGTACGGTACAGCGGTAAGTTGCTTTGTTCTCTCGATCCCCAACCGATATCTGCCAATCCTTCAGGAAGGGAAGATCGAGGGCCTGCGGGAAAAACTCGGGCAGAAATAAGAGAATCCTCTCAAACGACACCGACCCGAGGGGCCGGAATCCAGTCGCATTCGGGAACCTGATTGCCGTACCACACGTGAACTAACTTCTGTAAATTGAATTTGCCTGCCATGTTGTCTTTTGACGCTAGTTCGTTCGCCATCGCTGGAGCCATCGCTGCTGCCGGACCGATCATCATTCACCTGTTGAATCGGCGGCGATTTCGGACGGTTAGTTGGGCGGCGATGGATTTTCTGCGCGAAGCTCTGGAACGCAATCGCCGTATTCTCCATGTTCGCGACATCATCCTGCTGGCGCTCAGAATCCTGGCCGTGGTGCTGTTTGGCCTGGTCCTTGCACGCCCCTTTTTCAAGGGGACGGCTTCAGGCGCCTTGTGGCACGGCGTGCTCCTGGGATTTTGCCTTTTGGTAACATTCGGAAGTGCCATTGCCCTGGTGACGTCGGGTGCAAGGCAAGGGCGAGCCAAATTGACGGCCGGCGGATTGTGCCTGGCCGGACTGCTGGGTTCAGTCTTCGGGTTGGCTGGCATTGCGCGTCAATCTTCACCTGCTCGCGATACGGCTGCCAATGCACGCGCTCCCGTTCATGCCGTCCTCGTGATCGACAATAGCCGAAGCATGGGTGTTGAATCACTGGGTGGAACGCTGCTGGATCGCGCCAAAGGGAAAGCGGCCGAGTTTATCGATTCGCTGCCACCGGAAAGCCGCATCACCATGATCCCGCTGGCAGGTTCCGAGGACCCTTTCACTCTGGATGCTTATCGAAACAAGGAAGATTCCCGGCGGGCTCTGGACCGAGTGAAGCTGGTGGATGCCGAAGGAAATGTCCGCGTGGGCCTGGAGCAGGCGGAACAAGCCTGCCAGCAGGCGGCGGATCTACCGACCAAGCGAGTCGTATTACTCACCGATCTGCAGGCCAATGCATGGCAATCCGGTGTCGCGCCGGAGCAACTGCAGCGTCTTTCGGGAATGCAGATTGTGGATGTGGCCACCGCATCCGCAAACAATGTCTGGGTGTCACGTTTTCATCTGGAAGATGGTTTGGCAAGCGCCGAAGTCCCGTGCCGATTGCTTGCCCACGTCGAAGCCGCAGGACCAAAAAATGAGAGTGGCGAAAAGTCGTTTGAAGTTCAGGTGCGTCTGTTAATCGATGGTACCGAAGTCGCCAGCCAGGCGGTGGAACTGTCTCCCGGCCAATCGCGTGAAATCGAATTCAATCACCAATTCGATGTGACTGCCGATCCGCTCAAGCCGGGTTCCGTGGTGGCGACGCTCGTCGTACAGTCTGAATTGCAGTCGACCGATCAACTCCCTTCAGACAACCGTCAACAGATTGTTATACCGATTGTTGCGTCCTTGCCAGTCCTGTTCATCGATCAGTATGGCGACGAAGAGAACTTGGAAAAGAGCAGGATCGGTGAAACGTATGCATTGCGGCATTTGATGGCCCCCCGATCCAGCAGTGACAAGTCGCAACGCCGGCTGATTCATGTGGAACACCTGCGGCTGAATCAATTGACGCAGGAATTGCTCGAAACGGCCCGACTGGTTGTCATTGCCGGAGTTGAAAAGCCCGATGAGACCGCAATTCCGCTCCTCCACGATTACGTGCAACAGGGTGGCCCACTGGTCATCATGGCCGGTGGTAACTTCGATCCTGTCGCCTGGCAGGAACGAGCTTGGATTGATGGACGGGGCATTCTTCCCGCAATGCTTGATGCCAAGCCGCTGGGTGTGACCCCCGAAGAAGCACCGACGCAGGTCCAGCCATTCTTTGCCGACTTCGCGTCGATGCAGCATGACTTCTTCCTGGTTGAAGGTGAGGATCCGCAGACATTGGCATCATTATTCGAGGTCACACCATTCTTCAAAGCGATCCGCGTTGACCTGAATGCAGCATCGCTGGAAGCGTTGTTAACGGCTGACACCAGACGATTTGCCGAGGACAAAGCGTTTCTCGATCACTACGTCGCGCGTCAATTGAATCAATCGGCGCAATCAACCTCTGCATCGGCACGCGATGCGGACGAAGATCGCAGGTTTCGCGCGATTGAACCGGCGTGGTGGAATTGGCGTTCCCCGTTGCCGTTGATTGATCGGTCCGTCAATTCAAACGAACTGGCCAAGCGGAGTCAGCCGCGCATCCTGGCGACGTTCAATAAGAATCAGTTGCCGTTCTCCGTCGAACGCCGGTTGGGAGCTGGGCGGATCGTGATGTTTACCAGCGGAGTCACATCGAACTGGAATCTGCTTCGTGGTTCCGGTGCCATGTACTTGTTTCATCGGGCATTTTGCCAGTTGATGGAAGGAACATTGGCAACTCGCAATTACCTGGCCGGCCAGAAAATCAGCCTGCCTGTCGAACGCCGCGCGGATGTTCGATTTGCGGTGACTCGACCATCCGGCGTTCGCGAACCGCTGACGGTCGACGCAATCAGCGCCGATGCCTCGGGTGTCACGATCCGGCGGCCCGTTCAGGCAGGAACGTATTTCGTCGTCAGCGAGCAAGCGGAATCGACGGCTCCTGGTTCAGCATCGAATACACTGGATTACATACCGCTGGCCGTGAACGGCGCCGAACAGGAATCAGATTTGGCGGCGACCACCGTGCCCGACCTGCAGCAGCGGCTCGGACACGAACATGTGCGAGTCCTGACCGCCGATGAACCAATCCTTGTTGAAGGAGGGACGCGTCGAGGACAGGATCTGTGGAAGCTGTTTGCATGGAGCGTTCTGGGCTGCCTGTTGCTCGAACAGACGGTATTGGCCTGGCCGATGCTGAGGAAACAATGAACTGGACGTCTACGATCGGCCGAATGCTGGGCTACGACGATGTGTCGAGAATCGACTCGGCGCGCGTGTCGTTTGGTTCAGCGTGGGCGCACGCACAACCGGCACTGGTTGTGTTCGGATCCGCAGGACTGGCAGCTCTGTCTGTCTGGTTCTACCTGCGATGGCAGGCACGGGGACACCGGCCAACCCGTCTGATTTTGGCAACGTTGCGTTCTCTGGCGTTAATCCTGCTGCTGCTGATTCTGGCCGATCCGATGTTGGAACTCGTGTTTGTCAGTCAGCCCAAGCCAGTCCTGTGGTTGTTGCTGGACGGCAGCGACAGCATGTCGATTCCCGACGAATTGCCCAGCCACGAACGGGATGCTCTCGCCAAGGCGGTCGATTTGAGCGGCTATCAGGCGACAACACCGCGCGACGGAGAACGCCCTGCACGTGCTGATTATGCGAAGGCGTTGCTTGCCAAAAAGGATCGAAATCTCGTCACCAGGCTCTTAGAGAATTTCCGTCTGCGAGCATTCACGTTTGCGGAAACGGAGGGTGTCCGGGCGCTCAGTCTGGCGGATTCGAGCAATGTCCAAAACGGTGCTGCGCTGGCACGGGACTGGAGAACAACGGGAAGTGTCACTGCTTTGGGTGATGCATTTGAGGATCTGGCGCGGAAGCACGCCACCGATAATCTGGCGGGTGTGCTGGTCGTCAGCGACTTCGATCAAAATGCTGGAACCGCCCCGCTGGTTGCGGCGAAGAAGTTGGGTGTGCCTGTCTTCACTGTCGGCGTCGGCCCGCTGACAGCAGTCGACCTCAGTGTCGATCTGCTCGCTCCTCCAACGATGAAGAAGACGGAATCCTCAACGGTTAATGTCACCGTTCGTCAGCGCGAACTCGATAATGCCACGGTCCACGTCAGGCTGTTCGCGCATCAGCCGGGCGAAATGACGGATGGCGAACCTGCTCGAACACTGGTCGGCGAGAAGATCGTCACCATCACCGGCAGTAGCGAGCAGATCGAGTTTCCCTACACTCCCGAGCTGACGGGGCGCTTCATTTTCACGGCAGAAGTCGATCCGGTGGAAGGGGAAGTCGTCACGCAAAACAACAAGGCAGAGCGCGAAGTCAAGATCATCGACGACTTCCTGCGGCTGATGTTCGTCGAGTACGAACCGACGTGGGAATGGCGGTTCGTCAAGGAAGTTTTCCACCGCGACAAACTTGTTGGGACGCGCGGATTCCGTACTTTCATTCGTTCGGCCGATCCCGTGGTCCGTGAAACGAACGAACTGTTCCTTCCCAGCCTGACGTTGCCGCGCAGTCAGTTCTTCGAAAACGATGTGATTTTCCTCGGGGATATGCCCACGTCTGCACTCAGTACGCGATTCTGCGAGATGACCAAGGAATTTGTCAGTCAATTCGGCGGTGGACTCGTCGTGATGGCTGGTCCGCGGTTCGGTCCGGGACAGCTTGCCGAAACCCCGTTGGCCGACATGCTTCCGGTGGTCGTTGATCCAGACGCCAAGCGCCGCGATGACAAGGAATTTCGGCTGGCCCTGACACCTATCGCGTCGCAATACGACTTCATGCGACTGGGGCAATCGGACCAGGACAACCTGAAGGGTTGGAATAACATGGGGAAACTCGCATGGTTCCAACCGGTCCGGCGCATGGAAGCCAAGGGGACTCAGGTGCTGGCCGAACATCCCACCGAGAAATGCGTCGATGGGAAGACACCACAGCCGTTGATTGCCATTCGTCAATATGGTCGTGGTGAAGTGATTTACCTGGGCTTCAACGAAATGTGGCGTCTGCGGCGGCTTTATGGCGAAGAGTACTATCGTCGGTTCTGGGGACAATTGATTCACCGACTGGGATTGAGCCATGCGCTAGGGAGTCACAAGCGATTTGTGATTCGAACGGACAAGCAGCAGTATCGTGCTGACGATCAGGTGCTCGTGACGGTGGAAGCCTACGACAAGGAATTCCAGCCATTGGATGAAAAGGACGTTCCCGATCGCCGCTTGACCGCCGAACTGTTGCGTCCGGACCGTGACTCGGATGGAAATCGTTCGCACATTTTTGGGATCCCGCAACTGAAACCTGGCGTGTTTGAAACGCGCGTCCCGGTTTTTTCCGGTGGTGAATACCGACTGCGTGTCACAGACCCGATTGCCAACGAAGTTGCCGAAATCAACTTTGACGTGGCGAATGTTTCTATCGAGCGTCGTAATCCAGTCAGAAATGTATCTCTGCAAAAGAACATTGCCGCCGAAACCAACGGGAAATCGTACGATCTGTCCGAAGTGGACCGATTCGCAGATGAATTCAAGCCACCTCGGCTGCGAGAAACCAGTATCGAAATCCTGCCGTTGTGGAGTACCTGGCTGACATTCGGGACAGTGATCGGTTTATTGATGGTGGAATGGGTTATAAGAAAGCTTGTGAACTTGGCATAGCGCTGTTTGTAGCCGAATTCGTGAGAATTCAGGGGTTGAGTTGACCGTGACTGAATTCTTACGGATTCAGCGACCGTAAATTGGCAGTTACGATTGAAAAGAAAGATCGATGTCTACGAAACTTGCCACGCTTCGATCTCGGTTAGGTAGCCTTCGCAGGTCGCGGGCGGCGGTGCGCTGGGGTAGTGCGGTTTGCGCTCCGTGTGCGATTGTTGTGTGGTTGCTCGTCGCCGCGTTCTTGTGCGACTGGTCGTTCGACCTGCACGTCGGATTGCGAAGTTTCGTACTGGCCGCGTCGATTCTGAGCGGCATCTGGGCAATCCGCAAATTCGCGTGGCCGCTCGTGACTGTTCGCGAAACGGAACAAGATGTGGCGCTGTTGGTGGAACAACACCACAAGATTGATACGGATCTGGTCGCCGCCCTTCAATTCGAACAGCCGAAGGCTGCGAAATGGGGTTCATCCAGACTGGAACAGGCGGTGGTGGACTATGTCGCCGAATTCAGTCCATCGTTGAACGTGTTTGAAGGATTCACGTACGAGACCCTTCCCAGACGCGCGAGCATCCTGTTGGGCACATTGCTTGTCGTGCTGGGGACTGCGGTCACGTATCCGAATCATGCCGCCGCGTTCTGGAATCGATTCCTGCTTGGTTCAGCACACTATCCGACCAAGACGCAAATCGAACGGATCGCGGTTAATGGCACAGAAGTCCCTGTATTCCATCAGGGTGGCATGCCGCAAGTCCGCATTCCCTATGGTCAGGAGATTCAAGTCTCAGTGAGATGCGGCGGCGTTGTTCCAGCGACTGGTTTCGCCAGTCTTTCCGGCGTCAATAACGATGCGGCCAATCGCATCGAACTGTCGGCAACTTCTCCCAACGCTGCGGAGTTTGTGGGTGAAATTTCTCACGTTGCTGACTCGTTCCGAGTCAGGTTCCATTTTGGTGATGCGACCTCGAACCCGGCGGAGATTGTCATTGTCCCGTTGCCATTGGTCGACGTTTCCTGGGAGATTACTCCGCCAAAATATGCGATGGCGGCGATGAAGCTTGGTGAATCCGACAATGGTTCACGACAGTTGGCGGTTCTGGAAGGGTCTGTTGCCAAGCTCAGTTTGACCTGTTCCAACAAGCCGCTGAAATCAGCCGTGTTGACCATTGGAACAGATGCTCCAATTCCGCTGGTCAAGGCCAGCGCTCCAGCCGCTGGTAGCGGCGTCTGGACGCTTCCTTCGAGCACGCCGTTTGCTTCGATTCGCCAGGCGTTAAAGTATGAAATCCAGGTCACGGACGAGGACGGATTGTCGATGGAAGTGCCGATCGCTGGTCAAGTGCGGCTGAAATCCGATCGCCTGCCCCGGATCGTCGCGTCAGCCGTCACCCGGCAGGTTCTTCCCACCGCGACTCCCAAGCTCGACTACGCAGCGGGCGATGACTTCGGCGTGGCGAAGATCGTCGCGGTGATTCAGATCTCGCGAGAAGATGGCACTTCGACCCGGCACGAACTGATGTCCAAGGTCATCGAAGACAAGGACCAGCCGCAAACGATTATTCGTGGCCAGATTCCTGTCCCATTGTCCCCCTACGAATTGCAAAAGGGGGACGAAGTCAAAGTGACACTCGAGGTGACTGACTGGCGGGGAGAAATTCCTGGTCAGAAGGGACTCGGTGAACCAGTCACCTTCAACGTCACGGATCTGAATGGGATCCTCATCCAAACCGGTGACGAGGACAAGAAAACGGCAAAGCAACTGGATGAAATCCTGCGGCGCGAACTGGGGATTGGAAACGAGAAACGCTAACAATCACGACTCGTTCCGAGCGGCGGACGTAAGTCCGCCGGTAATCAGACCGTCCGATGAAATGACTGCGTTATATTCAAGTTTTGGATGATTGGTTTCAGGAGTTCGAACATGACCGCGACCTGTTGGCGAATGGTTGTGCTGGCTGGATTGGTCTGGACTTCGGCAATCCTGCCGGTGGCGGCGCAGGTGCTGGAACCGGAAGCGTTGCAGCGAAAACAGGAGGATCAGCAGCGGGCTCGAACGATGACGCGCGAATTGCTGGGGGGAGTGCTCGACATTCAACTCCGGCAACTTGAAGAGAACGGCCTGTCCGATCAAGAGATCTTTCGCGACATCAAGCTGATGCGCGCCAACCTGAATCAATTGATCGAAACGGAAATGTCAAAGGTCGTCGATCTGCTGGCCGAAGCTCAGCGTTTGCCAGCCGACAAGCGGGAAGCGGCATTCGTCGAGGCTCGACAGCAAATCCGCACCATCGTCCGGCAATTGGCTGTCGAACGCCAAAACCTGATGAAGCGATTGAAAATTGCCGAACTGGCAGAACAGGTTCGACGGCTGATTCGCATGGAGACGGCAGTCCAGACCGCGACGAAGGAACTCCCTGCGGAAAACAAGTCGCGTCAGGAAGCGCTCACCTTGAAAGCCATTGAAGACCAGCGCGATGTGAAGGAATTGTTCCTGCATCTGATCGATACACTGGTGGATATGAAATCGTGGAGTGGCATGCTGGCACTCGCGGCAGCCGATGGAATGCGCATTCTGAAAGCAGGCGATGTCGGCAAGCACCTGGATTCCGCCGGCACGACGCTGCAGTCCGTGAAATACGAAGCCGCAGTCGAACACCAGGAGCATGTGATCAAAGGTTTGCGCGACCTGCTGAAGGTGATCGAGCGGGCTCAAGGGGCTCTGAATTCCGAAAAGATGGCCGCGATCGACCGCGTCCATGCCTTGGCACAGAAGCAGAAGGAACTGCGTGATGAAACGAAAAAACTGGACGAAACTCAAAAGCCGTCCGCTGAACTGGTCGACCAGCAGGCCAAACTGCAGAAAGAAATTGCTCAACTGACGGACACGATTCGTGACAACGCGAAAGCAGAAACACACATCGCTCAGGCGGAAACTGCAGCACTCGACGCGGCAGCCGATCTTCTCGATAACAAGCTCGAACAGGCGATTGCCGATCAGGGCAAGGTACTTGGCAACCTGGCGGCGCTTGAACAGGCCTTGAAAGATCAGGCCAGGGAGCAGTCGAAGGACAAATCGGCGAATGAACTGGCCCAGGCAGTCAAGGCGCTGCAAGAGGTCAAGCAGCAACTGGCCGAAGCTCAAAAGAAGCAGGACGCGGCCGAAGCAAGAGCGGAACAGAATGCTCAGGCGGCTGCCCCCGAAGAGAAAGCTGTCGCCGACAAGGTGGCGGAAGCAAAAGATACTCATCAGTTGCCCGGCGCCGTCGAAAACGCATTGGCCGAGGCTGTCAATGCCGCCAAAGAAGCGGAGAGGAACTTGGCCGAAGCCAAGCCCGAAAAAGCGACGCCCCTGGAAGAAAAGGCGCTCGACAAGGCTCAGGATGCACTGGAGCGGGCCATCGATACTGTGGACGCCGCGATTGCCGACGCGAAACGTCAGGAATCCGCCGTGAAGATCGGCGAACTGGCTCGCGCAGCCGAAGTCCTGGAACGCGCCGCAGCGGAGGAACGAGCAATCGCGAAGGCTGCGGAAGAGGTTGCCAAGACCAGCGAGACGAACAAGGCGGAAGCCGCCGAGGCCGCCAAGGATCTGGCCGATCGACAAGAGGACGTGCAGGCCATTGCGGAAAAGGCCGCGGAAGCATTGTCCGAAACAGCGCCGGCCGCATCAAAAGATGCTGCTCAGGCAGCAAACCAGACAAAAGAATCCAGAGAAGATTTGCAGACGGTCGCCGAGCAAAAGGCTCAGGATCCGAAAGCGTCAGCGATGGAAGCGGCAACAGAAGCGAAAGAAGCCGCACAGAAACTGGCAGATGCCGCAAAAGAACTGCGAAAGGAAATTGCAGAAACAGCGAAGAATCTGGCCGCAATGAGTGATGCTCAAGCCAAGGAACTTGCCACAGCCCGTGACGCCGTCGAAAAGGCGATCGAAAGTTTGCCGACAAATGACAAGGTGGCCCAACTGGAAGCGGCCAAGGACAAGCTCAACGAAGCGATGCAGGAACAGGCCAAGGCTCAAGGGAAGCCGGAAGCGGCCAAAGCCATTGAACTGGCACAGCAGATCGGCGATGCCATTGAGGCTCAAGACAACGCGACGGTGGCAGCGAAGGCGGCTGAATCTGGCGAAGGATCGGAATTGAAGGCAACGGCCCGTCAACAGGAAGTGGCAGAGAAGGCTCAAGCCGCCGCTGACACTGCTGCGAAACGTCCCGAGGCCGAGCAAGCCAAACAGGCCGGCAAGCCCGATGCTTTGACAAAGGCGTTAAACGAAGCTCAACAGGCCGCTGCCGAAGCAGCGAAGCAGACCCTGGACGGCAATGAAAAGGGAGCCGAAACGTCACGCGCAGCGGCCGAAGCCGCTCTGGATAAAGCAATGGAATTGGCTCAGGCCGAAGCCAATGCGGCCATGGACGCGGCGCCGTCAGCAAAGCCAGACGCACAGGCGCAGGCCAAGGCTGCAGATGCCGCGGAAACCGCGCAGAAGAAAGCCGCCGAAGCATCACCTCAGGCGGGGGCCGAGGTCGCGCCGGCAGCGGCTGCGACAGAAGCGGCCGAGCAAGCTCTGGCGTCCAATCCTGAATCGGCTCCGATGGCTCAAGCCAAGGCCGCCGAAGCGTTGAAGGATGCAGGTAAGAAGCTCGACGAAGCGATCAAACAAGCGGCGTCAGAGCAGGCAAAGGCGCTGGCTCAACAAGCGACTGAGACAGGGAAGCTTGCGGATCAAGTGGCGAACGCGGACCCAGCCGCCGCAGAAGCCGTCGATGCGGCATCCAGTGCGGCCGAGATGGGATCTCAAGCGGGCGACTCGCCGCAACAAATGGAAGCTGCCGCGAACACGGCTGAGACGGCGCTGGAACGCGCCGCCGCGGACCTGGCGGCGAAGGAGCAGGAAGTCCGACGCGATCAGGCGATCGCAGAATCAATCGCGAATCTGGCGACTCAACAACAGACAGCCGCCGAAGCGATCACTCAACAAGCGGCCGGCTTGGAACAAATGGCGGCAGCTCAGCACAAGGGCGAGATGCCCACACCGGCTCAACAATCCGCCGCCCAAAAACTGAATGACGCTCAACAACAGTTCGCGCAGGCTCAACTGGCCACGGGACAGGGAGCGGTAGAACTTTCCGGGCAAACAGAAGTTGCCAATCAGCCACTGCGAGAGGCTTTGGAATTGGCGTCGAAACTACCCGATCTGGGACCGCTTGCAGAGATGCCTACAATCGCGGCTCTACCACCAGGACAACAGCCGCCTGCGGAGGGGGCACCCGCAGGTGAAGGCCAACCGGTGCCGGCTGGCGGTCAACCTGCGCCGGGACAAAATGCGAATGAATTGGGAACAGGATTCGTGCCGCAATCACCTCAGGCCACCGCGCAAATGATGGCGGGACCCCAGGCCCAACAGGCGTTGCAGCAGGCTCTGATGCCACAAGCCGCTGCCCCACCCATTGCCGGCCAGCCGGCGCAACCTGGACAGCCCGGTCAGCCTCAACCAACCCAGGCTCAAGAAGGTCAACCAGTTCCCGGCCAGCCGCATAGTTCGACGAAAATCGCGAAGAAAGATGGACAGACAACAACCAATCAGAAGGTGAAGGATGGTCCGGTTCAAAGAGAACCGGAAGCGACTGATGCGGGAGACAACAAGTCGAACAAATCTCGCGAAAAGGAAGACAGCGTGATGGCACGGCAGCTCAAAGATGAAGCCTGGTTCGCAAAGTTGCCCCCTGAACTTCGCAAATCAATTCGCGCCGGCGCGGGACAGAAGCCGCCGCGCGCCTATGAAGAGCGATTGAAAAAGTATTTTGAAAGTGTGGATTAACTACCAGATCTTCTGAGCGGGGGACGTAAGTCCCCCGGCTCTTCAACCGGAAACAGCCCTTTAAGCGGATGGCCAAGCCTTCCGGTTTTTTGACCGAATCAACCCGTCAAGCCAACCTGAAAACCGTCAACTTTCATATCGAGACCATTGATCATGACAACCGAAGACCTTTCCTCCGATGAAGTCGCCGCCGTGCAGAAGTGTGAGCAGGCATATAACAAGCTGCGCGACGAACTGGCCAAGGTGATCGTCGGCCAGAACGAAGTCATCGAGCAGGTGCTGATCGCCGTTTTCGCTCGGGGCCACGCTCTGCTGGAAGGTGTGCCCGGACTGGCAAAAACGCTGCTCGTCAGTTCGCTCGCCCAGGCGCTGCACCTGACGTTCAAACGAATCCAGTTCACGCCCGACCTGATGCCCAGTGACGTTACCGGAACCGACGTTATTCAGGAAAATGTCGAAACACACAATCGTGAATACAAGTTCCTGCCGGGACCGCTGTTCGCCAACATGATCCTGGCGGACGAAATCAATCGGACCCCACCCAAAACACAAGCAGCGATGCTGGAAGCAATGCAGGAGCGCCAGGTCTCGGCGGGTGGAAAAATCCACAAGCTTCCCGACCCGTTCTTCGTGCTGGCAACGCAGAATCCGCTGGAACAGGAGGGAACGTACCCGCTTCCCGAAGCCCAGCTCGACCGATTCCTATTGCACATTCGTGTGGATTATCCGACCGCCGCGGACGAATGGGAGGTTGCTCGTCGAGTGACCAGCGGCCAGATGGGCGAGATTCAGACAACCATGCACGGCGACGACATCATCGCCTATCAAAAGCTTGTTCATCGCGTTCCTGTCAGCGATCAGGTTCTGGGATATGCTCACGCGCTGGTCCGCGCATCGCGGCCGGGTGCGGTCGAGGCTCCTGACTTCGTCAACAAGTGGGTCAATTGGGGCGCCGGGCCGCGCGGCGTGCTGACGCTGGTCACCTGCGCCAAAGCCCGTGCAATCTTGTACGGCCGCTATCATGCAACGGTTGGAGACGTGCAGGCTGTTGCCAAGGGGGCTCTGCGTCATCGAATCGCCCCGAATTATGCGGCACAGGCGGCTGACGTCAACAGCGAGAAATTGATTGGAATGTTGATGGAACGGACCCCCGCCGACAAGAAATATGTCCAGCCCGCATAGTTATCGTTAGACGAGCTTTCCAATGACCGCATCAGTCCTTTCCCGCTACCTCAACCCCGAAGTACTCAGTCGCGTTGCTGATCGGCCCGTTGAGCCGCGTGGGCTTGTCGTCGGCAACCTGGCGGGAGCACACAAGTCTCCGCTGTCCGGGTTTGCCGTCGAATTCGCCGGGCATCGTGATTACATCGTCGGCGATGATCCACGGCACATCGACTGGCGGCTGTATTACAAGCGGGATCGGCTTTCGATCAAGCAATATGAAATGGAGACGAACTTCGTTTGCCACCTGCTGCTGGACGTCAGTGCGTCGATGCGTTATGGCGACGAGGGTCAGCAGAAGCTGCTGTACGCGGCTCAGGCGGCCACGACGCTGGGGTATTCGATCGTCAGGCAGAACGACAAGGTTTCGTTGGCAACATTCGATGAACGGATTCGCGGTTACGTTCCACCGGGGAATTCACTTGCCCAAATTCACCGGATGACTCACCACCTGGATGAGATCGCGCCGGTCGAAAAAACGCAGATGGCTGATTGCCTGACGGAACTGACCGGACGTATGGGACGACGCGAAATCGTCATGATCTTCAGTGACTTTTTCACCGATCTGGAAGCTCTGGAAGCAGCACTCCAACGGATGAAATACAACCGCCACGAAGTCGTGCTGTTCCACGTGCTGCACCATCACGAGCGGAAGTTTGAATTCGAAGGGATGGTCAAGTTCCTGGGACTGGAAGAGGTCAGCGAATACCTGACGCAGACCGAGGATATTCGGCAGGGTTATCTCGAAGCCATGGGTAGGTACGAAACTGCCCTCGACGACCTTTGCCGCCGCAACGCCATCGAGCGCGTGATCATCGATACCAGTCATAACCTGGGTGATGAACTGATCGACTACTTGAATCAGCGAACGCGCGTCAGAGTTCGATAGACTTGTCGTCTTTGGCGACTTCAGTGACCCGGCCGCGCCTTGTTCCGGTAATCAGCAAGGATTCGAACTGTTTCATGTCGAACCACGTGTTTCTCGTTTGATTTCAATCGACTTTGAGTTCCTCCGTGTCGTCCGCGTGATCTGTGTCCCCTACTTTCTCCATCGTCGGACAATAGCTCTGACCCGCTGAGCGTGGATTCCCGAACGCGGTGGCGATATCCTCTTTCGCACATCCATCTCATGCCGGAGTGCCATCGGGGGTACTTTGGCGACCCTCGCGTTCTGGAGCGTTGTTATGTCGAACAAGGTTTCGCGTGTTGATCGGCGTCAGTTCTTAAAGACTTCAGTCTCGATGGGTGCTGTTGCGGCGATGGCGCCGACGATCATTCCCAGTTCGGCTCTGGGGTTGGATGGATTTACGTCACCCAGCGAGCGAGTGATCCTGGGCGGCATCGGCATCGGCAACCGGGGAACATACGATCTAGGGTGCTTCCTGGAGCAGAAGGACGTTGAGTTTGTCGCCGTCTGCGATATCAAAGAAGGCCGTCGGATGGCCATCAAGAAGAAGGTCGACGAGCAATACGGGAACAAGAATTGCGATATGTATCGTGATTTTCGCGAGCTGCTCGACCGCAAAGAAATCGACGCCGTGCTGATTGCGACTGGACCGAACTGGCATGCAACGGCAGCGATGACTGCCGCGAAGGCCGGCAAGGACATGTATTGCGAAAAGCCATGTACAAAGAATATCGCTCAAAGCCTGATTCTGGCCGAGACGATGCGCCGTACTGGTCGCGTCTTCCAGGCGGGGACGCAGCGACGCAACCTGCCGCACTTTGCATTTGCCTGCGAATTGGCTCGCACTGGAAAGCTCGGCAAGTTAACCAAAGTGTTTGCTCATCCCGCCGGGATGCAGGCGATGACAAGCGGCTGGCTGACTCCCGAGGAGCAACCCCCCAAGGAGATCGTGGACTGGGACACCTACCTGGGCCCCGCCGCCTGGAGGCCGTTCAATGCAAAGCAATTGGATGGGTTTAATTTCGAAAAGGGGGGTGGGTTGGTTGGCGGCGGCGTGCTCGAATGGGGCTCGCACTGCGTCGACCTTTGCCAATGGGCCGTCGGGGATTGTCCGCCGCCCGTCGAATACAATGCGCCAAAGGATGGCGAGTTGATGGCGCGCTACGAAAGCGGGGTGCAATTGATTTACCGCGAAAAGGGCTGGATTCCACTGGGATCGTGTCCGGTCCGATTCGAGGGGGAAACTGGGTGGGTGGAAACAGGGGACAGCGGCAAGATGGTGCTCAGTTCGCCGACGCTCTTGGCAGGACGGACGGTTGCCGAAATCGATGGTTACCCGGCCACGTACCATGTTCGAGACTTCCTGGACTGCGTGAAGACACGTGGTCTGCCCAAGGGGAATGCCGACGCGGCCTGCAATGCCCATATCGCCTGTCATGCGGCCAACGTCGCCCTGTACCTGAACCGCCAGGTGAAGTACGACAACACGACGCACGAGTTCATCGACGACGAGCAAGCCAATCGACTGCGATCCGAAGCCCTTCGTGAACCATGGCGTCTGTAAGAAGAGGATTCCAGGAATGTTTTCCTGGTGATCCGGGGGGCATGCGCCCCCCCGGACACATCTCACTCTGAGTCCGGGGGGCGCACGCCACCCGAATCACCAAAGTCCGTTGCAAGCGATCAACTTCGTCTCCCTCATTTCGGATTGACATCATGCAATACATTCGACTCTCCCTGGGGTCTGTCCTGTTTGTGACAACATCACTGGTGGCATGGATCGCCTTGTCCGCCGATCCGAGTTTGGCTGCCGAAAAATCCGGCGCTCCCTCGGAAAAGGAACTGGAATTAATTGCGATCTTGAAGTCGGAGGATTCTCCTGCCGCCGACAAGGCGATTACGTGCAAACATCTGACTGTTCATGGCTCGCGAGAGGCCGTCCCGGAATTGATTAAGCTCGTGTACGACGAACGGCTCGCGTCCTGGTCGCGGATCGCTCTGGAAGCCATCCCCGGTCCAGAAGCTGACGAAGCGCTTCGTCATGCGACCGAAACGTTGACCGGCAACTTGCTGATCGGCTGCATCAATTCCATCGGAGTCCGTCGGGATGCGCAGGCCGTCGAACTGCTAACGGCTCGATTGCAGGATCAGGACGCCGAGGTAGCCGCTGCTGCCGCTGTGGCGCTCGGACGAATTGGCAATGTCCCGGCGTCGAAATCGCTGCGACAAGCATTGGCCGCGGCTCCCGATTCCGTCCGATCGGCGATTGCGGAAGGGACTGTCCTGTGTGCCGAGCACATTCTGACTGCAGGCGATCAAACCATGGCCGTGGCGATGTACGACGAAGTCCGCAGTGCCAATGTCCCCAAGCAGCGAATTGTGGAAGCAACCCGCGGCGCCATCCTCGCCCGGAAACCGGATGCAGGTATCATCCTCCTGCTGGAGCAATTCAAGTCGCGGGAACCGACCTTGTTCCAGATTGCATTGAAAACCGCTCGCGAATTTCCGGGAAGCGCAGTCGACAAGGCTTTGGCTGACGAATTGGATCGTATTGCACCGGAACGTGCTCCGCTTCTTGTTACGGCGATGGCGGACCGCAAGGAGACTGTTGTTCTGGCGGCAATCTTGAAGGCCGCCGGAAAAGGTCTGAAACCGACTCGCCTGTCGGCGATCAGTGCACTGGGACAGATCGGAGACGTCTCGTGCTTGTCGCCACTGCTGCAGATTACCGTCGAGTCGGATGCTGATCTGGTCGTGGCGGCGAAATCGTCGCTGGGAACTCTTCCTGGCGAGGGCGTGGACAAGGCGATCGTCGCACGGTTGCCAAAGGCCGAAGGAAAGTTGTATCCCGTACTTATCGAAATCGTCGGCGTGCGACGAATTGAAGCGATTGCAGAGTTGCTGAAGGCGCTGGACCATTCGGACGCGGTCGTACGTACAGCGGCCTTGGTTTCACTGGGAACCACGGTTCCACCCAAGAATCTGAACTCACTGATTTCGCAGGTTGTTTCTCCGAAGCACTCGGAAGATGCTCCCGTGGCGGAACAGGCATTGAAGACGGCATGCATCCGGATGCCGGATCGTGAAGTATGTTCCACGGAACTGGCGGCAGCTTTGGATCGAGCGTCGGTGCCAACAAAGTCCGTTCTGTTGAACATCTTGGCAGACGTGGGTGGCACAAAGGCCCTGCAAACAGTTGGCTCAGCCGCCAAAAGTAAAACGCCGGAGCTGCAGGATACAAGCACGAAATTGCTCGGCAAATGGATGACGATCGACGCCGCCCCCGTCCTGCTGGATCTGGCCAAGACCGCTCCCGAAGAAAAATACCAGCTTCGCGCCGTTGGAGGTTACATTCGAATCGTCCGGCAATTCGCGATGCCCGAAGAGGAGCGGCTTGAAATGTGTAAAACGGCATTCGAGCTGGCCAAGCGTCCCGCGGATCAGAAGTTGCTGCTCGACCTTCTCAAACGGACGCCCAGCCTGGACAGACTGAAACTCGTGGTCAAGGTGATTGACGATGCCCCCGATATCAAAGACGAAGCGACTCAGGCGGCGATCGCAATTGCGCAAAAGCTCAATGATAAGGGCCCCGAAGTCGCCGAACTGCTCTCCAAGGCCGGCTTGGGCAAGGTGAAGCTGGAGATTGTGAAGGCTGAATACGGCGCAGGTGACACAATGAAGAATGTGACCGAAATCCTGCAGAAGCAGGCCACAGACATGCAACTGATCACATTGCCCATGTCCACCTACAACGAATCATTCAGTGGCGATCCGGCACCGAACGTCGTCAAGATGTTGAAGATCACCTATCGGATCAACGACAAAGAAGGCAATGTGTCGTTGGCCGAGAATGCACTGATCATTCTGCCGATGCCGAAGTAGCATAGTAGGCAGCGGAAACCGGCTTAACTGAATTATGAACCACGAAAATCACGAATTGACACGAAAATAAAGCCAGCACACTGATTGCGTCCACAGGGATACTTTCAACGTCGAACGCTTCGCATCAGGGCATTCTTTCAGAAGTCCAATCCTTTTTCGTGCCATTCGCGAGTTTCGTGGTTGCCAGCGAATTATCGGGACTAAGTAAGATTGTCTTACACGAGCAGTTCTTTGATGGCGCCATAGGCCGGATCGGCGATGGGAATCGGTCGGCCATCGATGTCGAAGGACTTCGATGTGTCCACCCCAACCGCCTGCAGGTAGGTATGGAACAGGTGAGCGTGATCGACTTCTCGATCCACGACTGCCGTCCCTTGATCATTCGTCTTGCCGATGATCGCGCCGGGCTGAATACGGGCGCCGCCTACCAGCACAGACCAGGCATTGCCCCAGTGATCGCGACCGAACAGGTGATTGATGTTTGGGGTTCGGCCAAATTCGGACAACACGACGATCAGCGTGCTTTCCAGCATGCCGCGATCGGCCAGATCGCTGACAATCGTTGCGAACGGATGGTCGAACTCGCCCAGTTGTTCATTGTGGAAGATGAAGTTTTCGTTGTGAGAATCGTAGTTGGAATGGCTCACCTGAACATAAGTGATTCCCTTTTCCAGCAGTCGCCTCGCCAGCAGACAATGTCGACCGATGTCGCGTTTGCCATACCGTGCCTGATCCTGCTCCGATTCTTTCGTGACATCGAAGATGTCTCGCTGGGCCATCAATTGTTGCGCTTGTTCGTAGCTATAGGTGTACGCGTCGGTCATGGCGGTACGTCGGCGTGACAAGAATCGCTCATTGGCTGCTTTGCGCATGGCATTGCGTTGCTCATCAGCGGCCTGAGTCACTGCGTCCGGCCGAGCCGAATTCTGGGGAGGTTGTCCATTTCCCATTAACAGACCGGCGTATTTCGGCCCCAGGTAGGCGGCATCGTTGGCGCGACCTCCACCGCCCGCCGTTATTTGAATGTGTCCGGGCAGACCACCCTCTTCCGGAGCCAATGCTTTGGCCGCGACTGCTCCGATGCGCGGGAAGTCGGCTGCCGGCGTCTGCTTGCGGCCGGTCAGCATCATGTAGGCTCCCTTGCCGTGATCACCTTCCTTGGTGTTCACGCTGCGAACAATGGCCAGCCGATGCATCTGTTTGGCCGTTTCCGGCAACAGTTCGCAGATCTGCATGCCAGGGACGGAAGTGGAAATGGCGCGAAAGGGGCCGCCGGTCGGAGTGTTCGGCTTGGGATCCCAGCTTTCGAGCTGGCTCAACCCGCCATGCATGTTGAAGACCAGGACTCGCTTCTGTTGTTTGGCCAGCTCAGCGGAGGCGACCGGTCGAGCGAGCGTCGTCAATCCTCCCAGCATTGTTCCACCGGTGGCCAATGTCCCGAGGAATTGCCGCCGAGCCATCAGGTGCTCGCTGGAACCGCAGGCGTAATTGCATCGCATGGTAATCGCTCCCTGTTTCCCGGAGATCACAAAACGCGGCGGATCCTTTGCCGCTCCGAACCGGGACGCTGACGCGCGCCGTTCAGAACACAGTTCACCCAATACAACTTCAGTAAACACAATTCACTTAATGATTGAATCGAAACTCCGCGGTCGTTACCAAGGCCCAGATTAGATCTCGAACGACGATAGCCTTCTCCGTGGGCCGCGCTGTCAACTGCTGCGCCACTTCCGCGACTTCGGCTTCGGTCGGGCGACGCGTCAGGACACTCAAGTACAACTCTTCAGATAGCGTCTTGGAGTCTTCCATCGGGATCAGGCGCTGAGCCAGTTGGCCGCTCGCCGCCCAATTAATGATGGATCCCCCATTAGCCGCAAACAATGCCTGGTCTGGCGTCGCGAAAAAATCATCTTGAGGCTGGCCGGCGGACTGGCCATACATCGAGACGAAAATGTTCAGGTTGCCTCGATTCTTTTCGTGCAACAGCTCTTCCAGTTGAATCTCACGCGTTTTGGCCTTCGCGGGATCGTCGGCAACGCTCGCCTTGGGAATCGTCTTTTCCAGTTCCGCATCATTGCCGGGGCGCTGCGGATCAATTACGCCTGTCGCCTGCATCACGGCCCAGCCCAATTGTTCCGGAGAAAGACGCTTAATTGGGCGGATTCCGGCGGAAATCGTGCAGGCGTCGATAAGCTGATTGCGTCCCGAAACCGCTGTGGATTGAGCGGCTTGAACAGCGGCGATGGCTGAATTCACAGAGTTCGTTTTGGCGGTGACAGCCTGTTGTCGAAATGTCATCTCATTCGTCACGGCAACC
>Ga0206824_10111_pt2 | contig 22604 bp, 25 predicted proteins | sample Alteio_BWOrgCont_82_FD_152874 | JGI IMG/M metagenome (GOLD analysis project Ga0206824, IMG submission 152874) | Enriched cells from forest soil in Barre Woods Harvard Forest LTER site, Petersham, Massachusetts, United States -... | ecosystem: Environmental > Terrestrial > Soil > Temperate forest >...
CTGGCAAGGAGGGCAGCGGTAAGTGTAGCCAAACCTCGAAGCTATAAAATCGGGGCCGAACGGGAGCCGCATCGCCCTTTTCCACCGGCGGAAGGTGCAGGTTCGTGGACGCGCCAATTCCCCGAAATCGGCCTGATGACAGAATTGACACCCGCCCGCGCACAGCGGAAACTTCGTCTCCATCGACCCCCCATGCACCGATGAAGAGTATTCTCATAATCGCCTGCCTCGCGCTCTGCGCGTGGGCGGCTTACACGTTTCTTGCCCCGGCGCCCGCCCCGAAGGTCTCGCCGGCCGTGGCCGACAATCCGCCCGCTCTGGAAGAACCCACCGATGCCGGCGGCGCGCGCGTGAATCCGGCTTTTTCCGGGCTTTTGCTTCCGCACCTCAACGCGGCCTTTTCGCCGCTCGATCCGACCAAAGGAAAGCTGCGCGACGAGCACCTCAACTTGCTGCGTGATTACATCATGAGACATCCCGCGGCGCCGGGCGCCGATGCGGCCCTGAATATATGCGATCAAATTGCCGCCGCCGAGACGCAGCGGGAGCAGTACCGCCTCAAGTTTGGCAGCGGGCTCAACAATTTTAGCAAAAACTTTTTCACCGACCAGGTCGAGCGCGACTGGCTGGCGCTGGCCAACACGATCGCGCCCCCGGTGCAAAAAGCTTACGCCGACTTGGTCGCGCTCGAACGGGCCTCCGGCTCCCGGCCCCTCTTGGGGGCCGAGGCGTTCGCGCCGCGGTTCGAAATCGTGGTCAAGAATCCCTATGCCACTCCCCTGGGGCGAAAGCGCCAGCCGAAGGATGGGCTGTAATTCAGCGGCGTTGGGTCCGGAGAGATCATGGCCAGTGACCCCACAGACCAGGCGTGGATTTGGGGGACGGACAGATCGCTGCGCTGCCTATGTGCGGTCGTGACTTCCCTGGGGCCGCAGGGCGAAGATTTCCCGGATCGACGGCAAGTCCATCTGCCTCTATGATCTGCGCATGGCATCCTTGCGCCATGGCTTCGAAGAAGCTGAAGATCTACAGGACATCCGTTTTGTCGTCGACACCATCCCGACGCTGGCCTGGTCCGCTCGTCCAGACGGCTCGGCAGAGTTTCACAATCAGCGCTGGCTGGACTACACGGGTCTCTCTGCCAAGCAAGCTTTGGGCTCGGGATGGCAGGCGGCGATTCATCCAGACGACCGGCCACGAATTCTGGAGACATTCCGGGGGGCGTTGCAGGCGGCAAAGCCGTACGAAGTGGAAGGCCGCTTCCGCCGCGTCGACGGCGAATTTCGCTGGTTTCTCTTTCGCGGTAGTCCGCTGCGCGACCGCTCGGGGAAAGTCGCGAAGTGGTACGGCACCAATACCGATCTGGAGGAGCGGAAGCGTGCGGAAGATGGCCTTCGGAAAAGCGAGGCGTATCTGGCGGAGGCGCAGAGATTAGCCAGGACGGGCAGTTGGGCCTATAGCCCTGCCGCGGAGAAGGGGATTTACTGGTCCGAAGAAATGCTCCGGATCTTTGGATTAGATCCTCAAAGAAGCAACCTTCCAGATCGCGAGGAGTTCCTTCGACTGGTGCACCCGGACGATCGCGACAGATTTAACGAAGGGATCGACGAGGCATTCCGCGAGAAAGCTGATTTTGTGTTAGATTACAGGATCGTGCTGACTGATGGCACGGTAAAGCACATCCACGGGATCGGACACCCGGTTCTCGATGAAGCCGGGGATATTATCCAATACGTTGGGACCGACGTCGATGTGACCGAACGCAAACGCGCCGAAGAGAAGCTGCGACGCAGTGAAGCGGATTTGCTCGAGGCGCAACGGCTGACCCGCACCTGCAGTTGGAGACATGAGATCTTATCCGCGAAGGTGACAGTCTCCCCGGAAGGGCTGGCCATGTATGGCATTGAACCCGGAGAGGACGCCTCGTCGGTGGATTTCTATTTCCAGAGGATGCATCCCGAAGATCGGCCCGCGGTCGAACGAGCGTACGCGGCGGCGATGCTGGGAAAAACTGATTTTGAGGCTGCCTTTCGGCTCGTGCTTCCAGACGGAACGATCAAGAACACCCGCAGTATCGGTCATCCCATCCTGGACGAACGCGGCGAGGTCGTGGAATTTGTCGGGGCCTCCATCGATGTTACCGAGCACCACCGCGCGCGCGCCGACCTGGAGAAGGCCTTTGAAGAGATCAAGCGTCTGAGAGATCAACTGCAGGACGAAAACGTCGTGCTCCGGGAGCAGATCGAAGAAGCCTTCATGTTCGAAGAGATCGTCGGCACTTCGGCGGCGTTGCAGGGCGTGCTTTCCCGGCTCATGAAAGTGGCGCCCACCGATTCGACCGTCCTGATTAGTGGCGAGACTGGAACGGGCAAGGAGTTGATCGCCCGCGCCATCCATAAGCGATCCCGCCGCTCGCAACGCGCCTTCGTGAGCGTGAACTGCGCCGCGCTGGCCCCCACGCTCATTTCCTCCGAACTCTTTGGCCACGAAAAGGGCGCGTTCACCGGGGCGATGCAGCGCCGCCTCGGTCGCTTTGAACTGGCGAACGGAGGAACCATTTTCCTCGACGAAATCGGCGAGCTGCCCTTGGACACGCAGGTGGCACTCCTGAGGGTGTTGCAAGAACGTGAATTCGAACGCGTGGGCGGCACGCAACCCATTAAAATCGATGTCCGCATCATCGCGGCCACGAATCGCGATCTGGAAGCCGCCGTGGCCGACGGGACCTTTCGCCCGGACCTTTACTACCGGCTCAACGTATTCCCGATCCAGGTTCCTCCCCTGCGCGAACGGCAGGACGACGTTCTGACGCTGCTCGAATACTTCGTCCATCGATATGCCCAAAGGATGGGCAAGCACTTTGATAAGATCGATCGGCGGACGGTCAAACTACTTCGGTCCTATCCCTGGCCGGGAAATATTCGCGAACTGCAAAATGTGGTCGAGAGGTCGGTCATTGTCAGTTCCGACGATGTGTTTTGCGTCGATGAAGCGTGGCTGTCCCGGGATTCGCGGCCAGTCGGCTTGCCGCCGGAACCCGTGTCCACAGACGCCGCGGAAGACACCCGGCGTGAACGGAAGATCATTGAGGACGCACTCGCGGCCAGTCGAGGGCGAGTATCTGGCGCCCACGGAGCGGCGACGAGGCTTCGACTGCCGCCTTCGACTTTGGAGAACCGGATCAAGAAGTTAGGGATTCGTAAAAGCCGTTTCAAACTCGGCTAGTGCACTTCAAGCTCAGGTGGAGCGTGTCGCGAACTTCTTCGCGATGTCATCGCCTGGCTGGGAATTGGAGCGTGGCGCGAACTCTGCCCGAGTGGCTTGGAATTGGAGCGCGGCATGAACTCTGTCCGAGTGATTTGGACTTAGAGCGTGGCATGAACTCTGTCCGAGTGGCTTGGAATTAGAGCGGGACATGAACTCTGTCAGAATGACGTCCCGTGTTACGTCAACGCCGAAGGCGTTCCATCACACAGCCCAGGGTTGGGCGAGGAACGAGCCCTACCCTGGGTAACGAATCAAACGCGGCCCAACCCTGAAAGGGTTGAATCCGAAGGGACATGCATTCGAGGATATCGCCTGGCTGGGAATTAGAGCGCGGCATGAACTCTGTCCGAGTGACGTCCCGCGTTACGTCAACGCCGAAGGCGTTCCATCACACAGCCCAGGGTTGGGCGAGGAACGAGCCCTACCCTGGGTAACGAATCAAACGCGGCCCAACCCTGAAAGGGTTGAATCCGAAGGGACATGACGCCCGCGGGAACGGGTCACCTGCGTTCGAGGATGCAACTCTTTCAGAGTTGAGCCGCGTATGGTGTTACCCAGGGTAGGCGCTCGTTCCTCGCGCCAACCCTGGGCTGAATGATCAAACGCCTTCGGCGTAGCTCCACAGCCCGGCGTAACCCCACAGCCCGGCGTAACCCCACAGCCCGGCGTAACCCCACAGTCCGGCGTAACCCCACAGCCCGGCGTAACCCCACAGCCCGGCGCAACCCCACAGTCCGGCGATGCCATCGCGACGAGGTGCATGACACGCTCCACGCCTTTTCCGGGGAGTGGTGAAATCGCCAGATTCACCAATTTCACCAAATCCACAGACCGTTTTCCGCCCTGCTTCCTCTGTATTTTCCATCTCCGGCGGGTGGTCCGCTTCTTGCATAGGGCTTTGCGGAGAGAGCGTTACGTGCCGTCTCGAAACCGACGACTCAGTCATGTTTCTCGGATCTCAGAAAGGAGTTACACTAACATGCTAACTAGCATCTTCGGCGCACGACTAAGTAGGTACTTTGCCAACCGCCGGTTCTTCGAACTAATCGCGCCCTACCGAGAGGCCTGGCAGGTCGATCTCACAATCTTTGTGACCCCATTTCCCATCGGCAGAGTAATCGCCCGTAATTATCGCTGAACATGAAAACAAACACTGAATATGCCACAGAAAGTGGCCGGAAGGCTTCCTTGAACTTCAACTTCGAATCGCGTAATCCGGCGACCGGTGAACTGATCGCCGTCCATCGGGAGCACGATCGGGCAGAAACCGATGCGCGGTTGCAGCGCGCCTGGCATGGCTGGCGGCGCTGGTCGCGCACTCCGCTGCGCGAGCGAATCGCCTTTCTCACCCGGCTCTCCCTGCTGCTCGAAGAGCGGGTCGAGACTTATGGCCGCCTCATCACCTCCGAGATGGGCAAGCCGCTGGCCGACTCCATTTTCGAAATCAAGAAATGCGCCTGGGACGCCCGCCACCTCGCCGAAACGGGGGAGGCTTATCTCCAGCCACAGCCCATCCCCGGGATAGCGGCGCAGATCGTCTATGAGTCGGTGGGGCCGATCTTCGCGGTGATGCCGTGGAACGTGCCCTTCTGGCAGGTGCTGCGCTTCTTCAACACCACCGCGCTGGTCGGCAATACCGCGCTCATCAAGCATGCCGAAACGGTCCAGGGCTGCGCCGAGGCGCTGGAGATCCTGGTGCGCGACGCCGGCGGTCCCGAAGGACTTTATGCCAACCTGGCCATCCGGGTGGAGGCGTGTGCGGCCGTCATCGCCGATCCGCGGGTGCGGGCCGCCACGGTCACCGCCAGCGTGCGCGCCGGCCGCGCCGTGGCGGAGCAAGCGGCCCGAGTCGGCAAGCGCGTGGTGCTGGAACTCGGCGGTTCCGATCCATTTATCGTTCTGGAGGACGCCGATCTGGCCAAGGCCGTACGATTCGCCGTGACCTCGCGCTACTTCAACAACAGCGAGGGTTGCATTTGCGCCAAGCGCTTCCTGGTGGCGGAGTCTTTGTTTGACCGCTTCACCAAGGCGTTTGTCGAACAGTCCAGGGCGCTCCCCATGGGCGATCCCATGATGGAAGGCACCAAGCTCGGCCCGCTGGCCCGCTCCGATCTGCGCAAGAACCTCCATCGCCAGGTGCGCGACGCGGTGAAGGCGGGAGCACGCATTCTCACTGGCGGCGAGATCCCCGACGGCCCCGGCAATTTCTACCCGCCGACGGTGCTCGTGGGGCTGCCGCCCGAGGCGGCGATCGCGAAGGAAGAATTCTTTGGTCCCGTGGCCATGATTTTCCCTTTCCAGACCGACGACGAGGCGATTTACCTCGCCAATAGCACGGACTTCGGTCTGAGCGCTGCGGTCTGGAGCCGGGACCTCGCCCGAGCCCGGCGCATGGCCGGCGAGATCGAGTCTGGAATGGTCTTCATCAACGATTTCACCCGCTCCGATCCCCGCGCCCCGTTCGGCGGCTTCAAGGCTTCCGGGTATGGGCGGGAACTGGGCGCGCCCGGTGCGCTGGAACTTACCAACCCCAAACTGATCTGGCAGGGCGCCTGAACGAGAGCACCCGCCGAATACTAACTCAGACGCTCGCCCGCCGAAATTCGTCGGCCTGCGAAAAGTAACACCGGTAGTTATAACAGAGTCCTAACTCAGGAGGAAAGTCCGATGAGCAATACCACCATGCAGATTAGAGCCGCCGTCATCCGCGAGAAAGGCGGACCTTTTAGCATCGAAACCTTAAGTTTGGAAGGTCCGCGGCGCGACGAGATATTAGTCAAGGTCGTCGCCACGGGGTTATGCCACACCGATATGATTGCCCGCGATCAAGGCTACCCGGTGCCGCATCCCATCGTGCTGGGCCACGAAGGCGCGGGCATCGTCGAAACCGTCGGCGCGGATGTGGTCAAAGTCGCGCCTGGCGATGCTGTGGTCCTCACCTTCCCGATGTGCGGCCGTTGTCGACCTTGTCGCTTGGGGAGGATTGCCCATTGCGAAAAAACCCTGGCGCTTTCCTTCGGCGGAGCGCGGCTGGATGGCAGTACCGCCACCCTCGATGCCCAGGGCGGGAAAGTTCACGACCACTTTTTCGGACAATCGTCGTTTGCCACCTACGCCCTTGCTTATGAACGCAACGTGGTCAAGGTCGGCCGTGACCTCCCGCTCGAACGCCTCGGTCCGCTCGGCTGCGGAATTCAGACCGGAGCCGGCGCCGTCATGAATGGGCTGAAGGTGAGACCTGGGACCAGTTTCGCTTCCTTCGGCGCGGGCGCTGTGGGATGCTCGGCGATCATGGCGGCACGGGCGGTGGGAGCGACCACCATCATCGCCATCGACATCGTGCCCTCGCGTCTGGAACTGGCCAGGGAACTGGGCGCGACGCACACGATTAACAGTAAACAGCTCAATCCAGTGGAAGCCGTCCGGGACATTACCGGAGGCGGAGTCGATCATTCGTTGGAGACCTCCGGGAACCCCAGCGTGTTGCGCCAGGCGATCGAAGCCCTCGGATCTCTCGGCACCTGCGGCATCGTGGGCGCACCGCCCCTGGGCACCGAGGTGAGCTTCGACGTCAATAACTTGATGTTACCCGGTAAGTCGATCCGCGGCATTCTCGAAGGTGAAAGCGTGCCCGACATTTTTATCCCGCAGCTCATCGCACTCAACGCGCAGGGGCGCTTCCCCTTCGAGAAACTGCTGAAGTTTTACCGCCTCGAGCAGATCAATCAAGCGGCGCAAGACAGTGAAAGCGGAGCCACCCTCAAGCCCGTCATTCGCCTCGCCGCGGCGTGAGCGAGTCATGGCAAAGCACCAAACGCGCGGAGGATTTACGGCCCGTTTCCCAACTGCTTTGTCGTCACCTCGCCATCGAGATTCAAGGGAGGAGGACATGCCCCTTTCCTAGCACGCTCACTCGACCCCCCCCAAAGCCCAATATCCACCATCGTGGCGTGGAGGGCGGGAGGAACTAACCGCCAAGGGCGCAGAGGAAGTGAGAGAGGGCCGCAGAGGGATGGGAAGGAAGAGATTTAAAACGCAGAGACGCGGAGACGCAGAGGGGGAGGGGTTGATGGAAGCCGAGGCTTTGCAAGACGCCCACGGCGCAATGGAGGCAATCTGATTGTCTCATTGTCCCATTGTCCCATTGTCCCTCTGTCCCTCTGTCCCTCCCCTCTGCGTCTCTGCGGCCTCTGCGTTTAAATGCCTTTGGCAGGCCTGCCCCTTCCGTTTGAAATCGTAGGCCAAATGCCGACACCCACATGCGCGCTTCAAGCATTGACCCGCGAGGCTGGGTGGCGCTACAACCTGACCCAACCCCAAGAACTATGATCGAATTCCCATCCACGAAGTCGGTTTATGTGTCCTGGCTCGCGGTGCTGGCGCTGGCGCTCTCCGCCGCGTCCTTGAAGGCGGACTTGATCCACGATTACGAGTTCAACGGCAACCTCAACGACTCGCTGGGCGGGCCGTCACTTTTATCTCTGGGGGGCACGATCGGGGCCTCGAGCTATACCTTTGGCGCGGAACAAGGGCTCTCGCTCAGCAATGCCCTCACGACCGCCGGCACTTACACGATCGATCTATCCTTCGAACTCGACGATCTGAGCGGCTACCGGAAAATCCTCGATTTCAAGAACCTCGCGTCGGACAATGGTCTCTACAACCTAAATACGGCCCTCGTTTACTACAACTTTGGCTCCGGACCGGACGGCTCGCTGGCGCCGGCGACTGATGTGCGGGTCGACCTGACCCGGGACGCCGCGACCAACCTCGTCACCGGCTACGTGAACGGCGTCGCGCAGTTTTCGTTTACCGACAGCACCTCGGACGCCACCTTTACCGCGGCCAATAACATCATCAATTTCTTCCAGGACGACACGGTGACCGGCGGGCGTGAGTCATCCTCGGGCTCCGTCGACCAGATTCGGATCTGGGACAATGCCCTCGACGCCACGGCCATCAGTGACTTGGGTGGACCGAAGAGCGTGCCGGAGGGAAGCTCCTGGCTTCTCGGTGTAGCGCTCTCGGGCGTGGGGCTGGTCGCCCGCCGCCGCCGTCCCACGGCGCCGCCGGTGGTCTAAGAGGGCGGATTAATAAGTAGGGATGGGTCGCGTGGCGTGGAGAGCGGGAGGAACTAACCGCCAAGGGCGCGGAGGGAGTGAGAGAGGGTCGCAGAGGGATGGGAAGGAAGAGATTTAAAACGCAGAGACGCGGAGACGCAGAGGGGGAATCATGAGACCATGAGACATTCAGACCCTGAGACGATGAGAGCCGCTGGCGGGAGGTGCGACGCCCAGCGAGAAGCGGCGACGGCTCGGAGCATTTCCCGGCGGCGACGTTCCCCGCGACTCGCCACTCTGCTCGCGGTGCTCGCCGTGGGGATGATGGGAGGCCAGCGTTCGGGCGCCAGCGGCGATGCCGAAGCCCAAGAACGGCCGATTTCCGGAGACAAAGAACTGACGGTCTCGATCGCCATCCCATTGAGTGGCGCCTACAGCGAACGGGCGATCAGTTACTATGGCAAAGAGCCGAAGTTTCATGTGCTGGTGACGAATATCTCGGATCGGCCACAGCGGATCTGGGAAGATTGGAATTCCTGGGGTTACTATATGCTCTCGTTCGAGATCACCGCGCCCAACGGCAAGGTCTGGCATATCGAAAAGGGACCACATGCCTGGAAGCGCAACTTTCCCTCGTGGTGGACGCTTCCGCCGCACGAAAGCCAGGTGCTGGAGGTCTATTTTGCCGATTCCAAGACCTGGTCACTCACGCCTTTTCCGCGACCGCTCGAAGATCCGGAAACTTATACCCTGCGGGCGATTTTCGAGATCGGGCCGTCCGCGGAAGCGAAAAAGAATGGGGTGTGGACGGGCCGAATCATGTCCCCCGCGGAGAAGTATGTTTTCTATAGCGGGAAGTAGGCTCGGAAAGCGGGCGGGAGGAATTAAACCGCCAAGGGCGCGGAGGGAGTGAGAGAGGGTCGCAGAGGGATGGGAAGGAAGAGATTTAAAACGCAGAGACGCAGCGCGGCGAAGCCGCAACCAAAAATGCGGCCACGAAGATAATCCGCGGAAAAGGGGACCACGGATTGCGCGGATGACACGGATTAATCCTCGAAACAACGTCCCAAGAATCCGTGCAATCCGTGCAATCCGTGGTTAAAAATTTTTCCTCAGGGCGCGTACATTTTCAGGGTTAGCACTGCGGAGACGCAGCGGGGGAGGGGTAGAGGGAAGCCGAGGCTTTGCAAGGCGCCCTCTTCGATAGACCGCTGCTTAAAACAAGCTTCTGGAATGACCCGTGGATTCAATGCGGTCGTCGAAAAGCCGCGGCATGATTTTCCGGCGGGGAAGGCGGGCGTAAGTGGATTCGCGTAGCGCCCCGATCTCGCCTCTCCTTTGTGTGACACGCGGATGAATTCTGGATGAATGTTTTGTCATTTAAGCAATTACGGTAGCGTGGCGATAGACGCTAGATTATTGACGGAAAATCCGTTACCGCCCAAAGTTCATCCATGCTCGATCAGAGGAAAACCTTCAACCTGCCCCAGCGCGCGTCGTTCGGAACTGAGGCCTTCTTCGATCTGTTCTTCGTGAGCAGGACGCCAGCCGAGGGAAGCGAAATTGAGCGGCGGTGAAAAACCACGGGGCTGGGTGATCGCCCTCTACATTCTGCTGGCCGTGACCGTGGCCTGTATCCTGGGAGTCGGCCTTCTATTGCTGACGGATCGCTAGAGCAATCTTCGAAAGTAAATCTACGCCGCTTGCGGAGACCTTTCAGGTTGGCACTGCAGAGAACTAGCGAGACATGACTCTCGCTTCCCACGAGCAGGCGCCCAGTGTCCAATGACGCAGCACTGACACTCGATGCGTTGGCCGGTGGGTCATTTGATCCGGCGTGTGGGCCAGAGGGCCATGCGGTCCAGGAGTCGATCGCGGATCATCCAAGTGTGGAAAAGAACGGCGCTGATGTGGGCGAGAATCAGCGCGAAGAAAAGGAAGGCCAGGATAGTGTGGGTCTCGCGAAGAACGGCGTAGAGGATGGGGTTCGCCGGCAGGATGGGCGGCAGGTAGACGGCGCCAAACAGCACCACGGGATAATGCCCGGCCGAGAGCATGGCCCAGCCGACCAGCGGTTGCCCGAGCATGAGCGCGTATAACATATACTCGGAGACCGTGGCGATTTTTCGTTCGCTGGCCGACATCGTCGGAGGGAAGGGCGGCAGCGTCGTGAACTTACGGTTGATCAGCCGGATGATGGCCAAAACGAGAACGGCGATCCCCAAAGGCCGATGGATCGCCACGAGCCGATGGTACTCCGCGAGAGACGCGACCATCGCAATGCCTATGAAGAGCATGGTCAAAATCATCGCGGCCATCAGCCAATGCAGGAGACGCGAGCGCAACGCGAACTGGGACGGTGGAAGGGGCGCGCTCATTGGTCCGTTTCCTCGCGGGAGACCGGGCTGGGACTTTTGCTTTCGCCTTCGCGCCGGGTGAAGGACTGCGAATAGACGGCGGAACGCGCGCTCAGGAGCGGGTCGTCCGACGGGGAAATTCCGTCGGGCAAAATCAGCGGGTCGAAGTTTAAGTCGCGCGCCGGGCTGGTATCATCGCTTTCGATGTGGTCGACGACCAGCATCCCGACCTCCACACTTTTGCGGTCGGGTGGCCACGGCAGAGTAGCATCGTCCGTCGGGTCGCCGGGTTCGCCGATCGTGAGTACGAGCCGCCATTGCAGCGGTTGGCGATGGACCGCAGCGATGAGGGAGTCGAATAGATAGTTCTGGTCCGTTTGGGATGGAGGCTGGGCATTGGTTCCCTCCGGGTTGGCGGGGACCACCGACCAGCGAGCCCAGGTCTCCTTTCCCTTTTCGTCCGTAAAGCGAAAGGTATTGAGGCTGTTGAATTCGCTGTTTTCGAAACCGGAGTCGATCTTCCGTGCGGCGATGATCTTCAGCGCGGCTGCAGACTCCGGATGCGCGTCCAAAAATGCGCGCATTTTCTGCGGGTCTGGCTTGCCGGTGGCTGGATCTGGCGCCGAGGCCAGCAAATTTTCGTAAAACGCCTGGGGAGTCCGGAACGGGAAGACCGGGAAATTGACCATGGCCGTGCGCCATTCATGGGCGCCGGAAAGTTGGAAGCAAATGCCGAAACCGCGGACCGTTTGCGGCGCATCGGCCACGTTCGGCATTCCGCCGCCCAAGGAAAACCGGCCGAGGATGGGCACGCGGCCTTGTTGAAAAACCCTGGCCTTGGAAAATTCCGCACCGCGCCCGTTGCTCTCAAAATAACCGGCCACGCCGACGCCCTTGCTATGGTTGCGGCGGAAACCGGGGTGCTGGCCGCTGACCTGCTCGAACCCGTCCGCAAAGCGCGCGGGCGTGAGTCGATGCGGGGATAGCCAGCCTCCGGCATACCCGAAGAGAATGGCGAGGCTACCGACAAGCGCTGCGATTACGCCAAGGCGCAGCGCCCACGCGGGCTGACTCATGACCCCAGTATGGCCCCCCTGTCGGGCGCCGATCAACCCGTTTTGGCCGACCGACTCCACAATCGGGGTCAACCCCGATCCGGCATCGTCTCCTGCAGGCGAACGGGAGTGGGCAGCGACATAGATTTTTTTGGAAATTTTAAGGTTGTTTTTCGTGATTGACGCCCTGCTGCGAAGCGCCACCATGCGCACCACCGTTTTCACTGCCATGAGAACCACCGCCACATTTCTGGTCGCACTTCTCCTGGCGATTGCGCATAGCATCGGCAGCGATCAAAAGGTCTCAGTTCCCAAGGATGCGGCCGAACTGCTCGAATGGCTGCCAGGAACGATCTGGGAGATTCACAGCGCGACAAAACATCCAGCCGGCGAAGGCTACCTGATGTTTTGTGAGGACGGGGTGATCCTAAAACTGGAGAGCGATGGCAGCCCTGGTGAATCGCGTATTTGGGGCGTGGCGAGCGATATGAGGGTGCTCTGGGGGCGTGGTAACATGCGGGTCATGGTCTTCAAGAAGGAGTTCAGCGAATTCATCGACAACATGTATAGCACGCGCGGGAAGCGCATCGATGACCCGGACATCAGGAAGAAATTCGAGAGAGTGCATCCGGGAAAGCCGAAGGTCAGCACTTGAGCGAGCGGAAGGGTCAGTTTTGGATGGCGTCTTAGCGCCATTTCTCTCGTTCCCAAGTTCGTTCTCTCGTTCCCAAGTTGCACTTGGGAACGCACTAAGGAGCGAAGTTCTACTTCGCATGGCGGGGGTGTCTGCGGGCAGGAAGCCCGGCCTCGGATCGCAAACGCACTTGCCCACAAAGCTCTGCCTCGCACATCATTCACCGATGCGCAGCCGGTACCGGATCAACGAGCCTTCCCGCGCGCATTTCGTTACGGCGACCATCGTCGCCTGGCTGCCCGTCTTCACCACCGCAGCGCGTTGCGATATCATCGTGGAGTCGCTGCAATACTGCCGCGCCCACAAAGGTCTCAAGATCCACGCCTGGGTGATCCTCGACAATCACCTCCACGCCATCCTCGCCGCGCCGGATCTGTCGCGGGTCCTGACGGATTTCACTCTCGTTCCCAAAGTTAGCGAAGCGCTTTGGGAACGCCCTCTTACGGTCGAAACTCTGTTTCCCTGTAGCGCGAGCGATCGCCACGAAGGGGCGGCGCATGGAGTGACGCGAAGTCAGGAAACGGAGTTTCCGGTTGGTAGCGACGTTCCCAAAGCGCTCCGCTAACTTTGGGAACGAGAAGGAAAGGACACGCGCCCTACACCAGCCGCGTGATCGGAAGCCGAGGCTTGGCGAGACGCCCATGGTGCATTGGGGGCAATGACTTTCGAGAATTGCTTTAGCATGTCGAAAAAGAGATAACCGGCGGCCAATGCACGAGGGACTCTCCGCGAATTCTCGAGCCGCCTCGTCAAGGGTGAACAGGGATCGGCGTCTTGAGCATTTCGGGCGTGAGCACAAAGCCGACGCAGTACCACCCGTTCGACTGCTTCTCGGTTTTCACCCACTCGCTGCCGCCTTGGGATTCCGGAAGAATTCCCAGCTTATCGCGTTCGGCCTCGCCGTTCGGATCGGGACTCGCCGCGACCGGAAGGGTCTGGCTGGCCTCGATCTGTGCGGCGGTGATTTTGCGGGCGTCCTGCTCTTCTCCCAAATAGCGCCAGTCGCTTTTCTTGATGGCGATCTGTCCGGCTTTCCCAGTCAGATTGATGGCCGCGACGATGGCGCGATAAACCACGGGCGAACGCACATGGAGCACGATCGCATCCCCGGCTTTGTAGGCTCGTTCGGGAACTTTGACCACGAAGTGTTGCCCGTTACCCCGCTCTCCCTTGAGCACGAGTTTTCGACCGTTGTAATAGATCTCCACTTCGCCCTTGGCGTCGATCAGCAGATCGCCAGTCACCGTCGCCGGATCCAGCGCCCGCGAGCTGGGAGCGCCCACCAGCAAGCTGCCACCCACGATGACGGCGGCCAGCATGCTTTGCATCGAATGCCGGGGAGGGACGGAGGGGAGAAGCTCATTCATAACGAGTGTCCCGAGGCTAGAGATTCTCCGTGGACTTGTCGATTGCCGAATCGGTAGCCCACCCATCATGGCACGGCGGACGGAGCACGAGTAGCAATCAGCGAGTCCCAATCCACAGAGACCACCCGGATGATTTCCGACACCGCGCACAGGCTGGCCGCGAGGCCTTGGGTTTCGAGTTGCCACGTCGAAGGAAAATCTTTCAACCTTTCGCCATGACCATGCCCGCTGCCACCGCCATCGGCCGCGCGTGGCTGGCCGCGTTCCTCCTGATCTCGTCGGCTGGGTGCCAGCACCCGGTGTTTACCGCCCATCCGCCGAAGACCGTCGTCGTGGCGTTGCGGCCGGCCGGCGATCGTCGCAATTACATTCGCTGGACGCTGACCAATGACAGCGGCAAATATCTAGTTTATCTAAAACAGCCAATGCCAGATGGGGAACTTCTGACCACCGAAAACTTTGAGGTGAAAACCGCCGGAGGTTTCCCCATGGAATATCACGGCTGGATGGGTGATTCCTGGACGAGGGGGCCGGAAAGTTTCACGGTCGTCCCTCCTGAGCAGAGCGTGTCGTTCAAGATAAACCTCGCAACCGGATATCGGATACCCTCGCGAACGGCGTTTAGGGTGAGGTTCAAGGGAAGGTTCGAGTACGGATTTTACTCGTCCGAGAAAACGGCGCATCAGGCCATAATGAAGATGGTATACATACCCAAGGAACGCGAGAATCTCGGAATGGATGGGTGGCAACCCTATAACTACACTCCGTTCGTTAGTCCGATCACCAGCGAGTGGTTACTTATCAAATAGAGTAATGACGTCAGATGACGTATAGCCCATTACATGGTGTTCCGTTATCCTCTCGTTCGATCTCGTTCCCAAACTCTCGCTCCGCTCGAGTTTGGGAACGAGAGGGAAAAATGTTGAATTGCCGCCCCGATGACGGCAATTCCGTGGTAGATCATTCGGCTTATACCTGTGTCATACCGCCGTCCGCAGCCAAGTCGATGCCGGTGATGTAGCTGCTATCGTCAGAAGCGAGGAACAGAATCGCCCGCGCCATTTCCTCGGGGCGGCCCAATCGTCCCAGCGGAACCATTTGGACGAAACCCGCTCTCAAAGCGTCGGCCTGCTCCTTGGACCCTTCATTCGCTTCCAACATGGGCGTGTCTATCGGGCCGGGACTCAGCGCGTTGACACGAATGCCACGGTCCTTGAAATCGGCAGCCCAACTCCGGACGAAGGACCGCAATGCGGCTTTCGTGGCACAGTAGGTCACGTAAGATGGAATGCCCTTAACGTTGGCGACTGAGGAAACCACCACGATGGAGCCGCCACTCCTCAAAAGCGGCAACGCTTTTTGGACCGTGAAGAAACTTCCGCGCGCATTGACATTAAACGTTTTGTCGTAATGTTCCGGCGTCACGTCTTTGGTCACGGCCAATTTCCCGAGGGCCGCATTGGCAACCACGATGTCCAACGCGCCCTTTTCGGATTTAACCGCCGCATAAAGATTGTCCAAATCGCTCAACTCGGCCACGTCTCCCTGAACCGCAGTGACGTTTTTGCCGATTTCGGCTTTCGCCTTATTCAGTTCAGCCTGGCGGCGGCCCATGATGAAGACATCAGCGCCCTCCTGCACAAATAATTTGGCGGTGGCCAGCCCGATACCGCTGCTTCCGCCTGTAATAACCGCAATTTTTCCCGCCAATTTTTGTAAGTTGTTAGTGCTCATATTTTTTCTCCTTTTTTGTTCTTCGTTGCTTTTGTAGATACGAAATTTACGCTTTTCCTCCAAAGCTGACATAGTCATCGAGTTCGCCGACTTCGAACCGGGTTTTGACATCTCCGCGGGATTAGTTTCCAGTTTTGAAATAGCCCGGTTGGTCCCAATCGGAAATCGTGACAGAATCCAATGTCGTGGTTTTCATACTGTCTCCATTCTCAACGGCGATGAAGACGCTGGACAAAGTGCAACTCAATGCCGGATAGCGGGGCGCCGATCTCATGCATGACACCACCCATGCGAAGAGATCCCAGGTCAATGGCCACCAGTCCGGTGCTGTTGATCAACTCAATGACACGCTGTTTGGCTTCGGCGTCGTCGCCCGATGTAAAAAGGACGGTGCGAGGTTTGTTCGGCGAAAAGTCCTGTATCCAGGACATCGGCATGTTGCTGATGGATTTTACAAGCCGCGCACCAACGGCCAACTCGGCGACAATCTCGCTCGAGGTGCGCCCCTTTAACGCGGCCCGCGACCGGGTGACTCCCGCCAGGCTGGGATCGGGTTTGGAATCCATATGCGCGTTGGTCGCATCCACCAGTATTCGTCCTTGCCAATCAATGCCGGCAAGCGCTTCAGGCACATTCACCCAGTGCGTCGCGAGAATCACCATATCGCCCTCGGCGGACTGCTGTTTGGTCCCCGCGCTGGCGCCCGGGCCCAGTTCAGCGACGAATTCGCCCAGCGTTTCCGGACCTCTGGAGTTGGATACGACTATGGTATGACCCGCATTTATCAAATGGCGGCCGATGGTGCGCGTCACGTTACCGGCGCCTATAAATCCTACTTTCATAACTGACCTCCTTTTCATTTTGTGATTACATCACGACCCTGCGCCCTTTCGAGCCTTCCGGCCAATGCCGGTTCGTGATTGCCGTGATGCGCATTTGGCATCACTATTTATAATCATGCTGGAAAAACTTCGCTTGCTCGTGGTGGTCCTTGAGGAAGGCAGCCTCCGTCGTGCGGCTGACCGTCTGCGCATTTCTCAGTCCGCCATCACGCGACAGATGCAATCGCTCGAACTCGATCTCGGTGGGCGCGTTTTGGAACGAACATCGGCCGGGGTGCGTCCCACGAACGGAGGACTTGCCCTGGCCGAAAGGGCAAAAACGCTTCTGGCCGATTATGATTCCACCATGGCTGAAGCCCGCCGGCTGGTTCGCGGAGAAAGTGAGCGATTGCGGATTGGCTATATTGCCTCGGCCGTCCAGGAGTATCTTGGGCCGGCTCTGGCCGTGCTGCGGCGCACTTATCCGAGGCTGAAAGTCAAAATGCTCGATCAAACGCCCGGCGAGATGATTATCGCATTACGGCAAGGTAAAATTGATTTAGCATTGACCTTGCACGGTATAGACCTGCTCTCGCGCGATTTCTATGCTCGTAAAATGGCGACTGTGCGGAGCGTTGTTGCGCTTCCCGTCAGCCACCGGTTCGCGACCGAAAGACAGGTGTCTCTTTCACAATTAAAGGGCGAAACTTTCGTGCGGGGATCGGACGATGAGGTGCCGGGATACACCCAGAAGATCATTCAGTTCTGCCGCAAATATGGCGGCTTCCGTCCCCGCCTGGCCACCATCGACCAAGCAACTGGTCTTGTGGAATCTCTCGCCCTGTCCGCGAATGAAGAAGCGATTTCGATTCAACCAGCCTTCATTTCTCACCTGAAAGTTCCGAACGTGGTCATGGTTCCCCTCGCTGACGCCGGTGCCACCTGGGATTTGTTCATTGTCTGGCAGCGGGGCAAAATTGCCGGCCCATTGCGGACCTTGCTGAGCGAACTAAACCTGAAGTCTCAATAAATAACGGGTAGGCGGACGGGGTCAGTCCCGAATGGCACTAAGTTAAGACCATTTTTCAGAGTGAATGCCGGGAACGCCCATCCTAAAACATCCTTATCTTAGTGCCATTCGGGTCAGTCCCAGGACTGACCCCTGACGCTGCATTTGCCTTCTGCGTTCGCCTTAAGTAAGCGGTATTCAGCCCTGCCCCCTTTTCCCTTTTTTCTACTATTGCCGCTACACGATCGGGGGATCATTGCTTCGTATAGATCGAATCGTCCAGCTTGATCACAGGTTTGTTCAACATCGCTGGAAGCCCTTGCACTTGTCTCCGCCAGAATACGCCATTTCTAAATATGAGGGCGGCTGCATACGTAGGCTCACCGAGCGGTCCGTTCATGATCACAGCGACATCTCCCGCCTCTGTGTGGAGTATCGACATAGATTCGCCGATTCTTGGATTATAAATGCCACGTAACGTCGCGTTCGGAACGTCCATGCGCTTCCCCGATACTTGCAATGACAGGCGAACAAGTTGCACGTTCTCCGGAGACGCTGGGTTCCCGGATTTACCAAATACCCGGTAATGGGGTCTCAGCGGGGCCTCACGACTCGTGACCGTGAGAGCGAATGGCGTCTTATCCGAGTTCCTAATATATCCTTCAAGCTCGAGGTGCATGATTTCATGGCGCACTTCATGCGTCATTGTGTCCGGGAGAAACTCTTGCAAAGGCATGGGGACACGCCCTTCCACGGATCGATTCACTGATAGAAAGAAATAGACGAGCGCAAATCCAAGGCCCCGGATGGTCTTCTGCCGAATTCGGAATCGCAGGTAATAATACATGGTTTTGCCTCTCATAGACATTTCTGCTCAGAAGTCGCGAGCTGAAAGGTAACCTATTCGATCTCGTTCCCAAAAGCGCTGCGCTAATTGCTGGCGACCGCCGTCGCCACCCTGTCGGGCAAGATCGCTGCGCGACTTGGCCTGTCGCTCCGCTCGAGTTTTCCTCTCGTTCCCAAGTTGCACTTGGGAACGCACCTAGGAGCGAAGTTCTACTTCGCATGGCGGGGGTGTCTGCGGGCCAAACAAAGCACCGCAAACTTATTCCCACGGATTGCAGCGCAGGGCCGGTTCCTCTCGTTCCCAAGTTGCACTTGGGAACGCACTAAGGAGCGAAGTTCTACTTCGCATGGCGGGGGTGTCTGCGGGTGGGCAAAGCACCGCAAACTTATTCCCACGGATCGCACTGCAGGACCGGTTCGCTGCCCTTCAGCCATTCGTGCGCCGAGGAATACCGCCAGTGTTCGGGCGCGGCGACCAAACCTCGCTTGACTGGATTGTGGTGCAGATACTCCATCTTCTGCCGGACGATAACATCGCTGAGCATGGCCTGCGGGTGGGAACCCTCCTGCCAGAGCTGATGCTCACTCTCGGATTTGTGCTTCGGGCGGAGATAGCGGAATTGTTCGATAAGCCAATGCCCACCGTCCTCGGATAACTGCTCGATGAGACGTTGAGCCGTGTGCCGTTTGAAATCCGTCAGGACCTGCGACAGATCCGGCGCGGCGAGGATGGCGTGGAGATGATTGTCGAGGATCACCCAGGCGTGGATCTTGAGACCTTTGCGGGCGCGGCAGTATTGCAGCGACTCCACGATGATATCGCAACGCGCTGCGGTGGTGAAGACGGGCAGCCAGGCGACGATAGTCGCCGTGACGAAATGCGCGCGGGAAGGCTCGTTGATCCGGTACCGGCTGCGCATCGGGTGGATGATGTGCGAGGCAGAGCTTTGTGGGCAAGTGCGTTTGCGATCCGAGGCCGGGCTTCCTGCCCGCAGACACCCCCGCCATGCGAAGTAGAACTTCGCTCCTTAGTGCGTTCCCAAGTGCAACTTGGGAACGAGATGCAAACGAGATGCAACCCGCAGACACCCCCGCCGTGCGAAGTAAAACTTCGCTCCTCAGTGCGTTCCCAAGTGCAACTTGGGAACGAGATGCAAGTCATTGCCCCCCAATGCGCCCATGGTGCAGTGGGGGCAATTCATTTTGAGCGCTGCGCTCATGGCCGGCGGGTCCGGTGGGAGGCGGTATGACCCTTGCACCCTCATTCTGATTCCTATTCCTATTCTGGCTCCTATTACTATTGCCCTATTGTCTGCTATTGCCGATTGTTCTATTGTTTTTCTTCGTCTTTCAAATGTTCTTCAGGCTGTATAAGCTAAGTGAGGATAGGCCCAGCGCGGCTTTGGCCTACATCCGGATCAGCCTTTTCCGAAGTTATACGAAGGCGCATCTGCCATCTAGCATCGCACCCTATGCAATACCTTTGCGTTGGAAAATCACGGTCCACCCTGCAGGGACTTATCTCCCATGTCGTCGCGCTCTTCATTCTTGGCCTGGCCTGCACCGCCCCCTCGCAGGCGCAGATCACCACGCTCGCTAACTTTACCAGCACCGGTGGCGGGTTGCCGATCGGCGGCTTGACCCTGAGCGGCGGCACCCTCTACGGCACCACAGTAGGTTCGGTGTTCTCGTTGCCGGCGGCTGGCGGCACGCTCACGACGCTCGGCAGCTTCAGCCAATCCCAAAGCGTGACCGACGTGATCGTGAACGGCGGCACCATTTACGGGACGATTTTTCAGGGCGGAGCAAACTTCGACGGCAGCATCTTCTCGCTGCCGATCGGTGGAGGCACGCCCACGAACATCGCGACCTTCAGCGGCCCATCCTCGGTGATTCAGAATGGTCTCACGCTGAGTGCCGACCGGAGCACCTTCTACGGGTCCACCCAAACGAACGCCGGCGCCGATGGCACGGTCTTCTCGGTGCCGATCGGCGGCGGCACGCCCACCACCCTCGGCACCCTGACTGGGACACCCCAAGGTGATCTGACGCAAGTGGGCGGCACCCTTTACGGGGTCACTTCGACGGGCGGGACGAACAACCTTGGGACCGTCTTCTCGATCCCCGTGGGCGGAGGCACGATCACGACCTTGGTGAACTTCACCGGAACCAACAACGGATCGGCCCCGGAAAGCGGTCTGACATGAATGGCACTAAGATAAGGATGTTTTAGGATGGGCGTTCCCGGCATTCACTCTGAAAAATGGTCTTAACTTAGTGCCATTCCGGTCTGACATTGATCGGCGGTACTCTTTTCGGCACCACTAGTAATGGCGGGGTAAACGGCGACGGGACGGTTTTCTCGTTGAAGCTAAGTGACAGCACGTTCGCGACTCTCGCCAGTTTCAACGGAACCAACGGTGCGGGCTCCTTTAGCCCGCTGACGGCGAGCGGCGACGGGACCACCCTCTACGGCGCCACCTTTGTGGGCGGCGCCAGCAACGAAGGCGCGGTATTTTCGTTGAGCGTAAATGGGGGTGCGATCACGTCCTTCGCGAGTTTCAACACCACGAATGGAGAAAATCCTCGCGGCGACCTCGCGCTGAGCGGCGACGGTCGTACTCTGTATGGCACCACCGAGAGCGGCGGCACCCACAGCGAGGGCACCGTGTTCTCGGTGCCGATTCCGGCCCCGGAGCCCGGCAGCGCCGCCCTGTTACTCACCGGGTTGCTGGCGGTGGCGGCGCGCCGTCGGCGCGCGGCGATCTAAGAGGCGGGAATTTTTCCACCTCGTTCCCGTCCTTGTTTAGCCTCGCCAGGCGTATGGCTGGAAGGGTTCATCCAGAGGCGGATGGGTGATCGTTCCAGCGTAGTTCGTGATCGTGGAGGCCGCCACAATGGCCACCACCTCCAACACCTGTTCCTTAGTGAACCCGGCGGCGAAAAACGAAGCGAAATCCTCCTCACCGAGATGCCCGCGTTTTTCGATGAGGTTCCTGGCCAGGCGGAAAAGGGCCGCGAACCGTTGATCTTTGGGCGCCCGCAGTTCCCGAATCGCTCCGGTCTCTGCCGAACTGACTCCCGCCTGGAGCGCCAGCGCCGTATGGAAGGCGACCGCATAAGTGCAGGAGTTCGTGACGGCGTCTGTCAGGAGAACGATTTGTATCTCCGGCTCAGTAAGGCTGCTGCTGTGGACCTGTTGGAATACGCCCACCAGGGAGTTGATGAGTTTCGGGGAATTGGCGATGGCTCCAGCGATGTTGGGGACCACACCAAACGCCTTTTGCAGTTGTTCGAGCGCCGGCTTCGAATTCTCGGGCGCCGAGGCCATCGTGTAAGTTGGATAGTTCCGTTGATTGGTCATAATGCTGTCCTTTTTTTCATTGAGGTTGGCTTTCTTCGAAACCTACATAAGTCTTCTTTCCATTGATTTGGGGAGGGTGCATTTCTGCGACGGTAAATGTGTCAAGAAAGAAGGGACCATGAAATTCCCAAGTGAGTGGTTCGCAGCCCATGAGCTCGCTGCGCGTGATCCTTTTTGTCGCCCGAACTTGCTGGCCCATCGGATTGTTGCTCATCGTCTACCCTCCACGCCGCCGGATTTGTTGGTAAAGGACGGAGGTTCGACCGGATTTTAAAGGTCGGGCAACGGTGTAATTCTGCGTATTTCCCAAGGTGTGTTTGTGAAACGATCTCGTGGCGAAAGTGTGGGGCGCGTGTCCTCACGCGCCGGGAGAGTCTCCGATTTGCGGCGTGAATCCGGCGCGTGGCGACACGCGCCCCACACCAAAACGCGCAGCGCCCCGTAAGTTCGGAACTCACTTTCGAGAGGTGCCGCAACCCTGAAAAGACGGAAGGCGTCGAGCCGTCGAGGGAATGCAGGGCCCGGCGCCCTGCACCCCCTTGACTTAGTGGCTGGTTCTACTTATCCCGGTCGGCGTGTTTACGGGCGTGGTGATCCCATTTGCCGCCGTAGATCCATTTCCCCTCGTGCTCATAACGGTCCTTGTAGTGGCGGCCCTCCCACTCGAAGTCACCGGTTTCGCGCTTCCCGCCGTAGTAGTAGTGATTGTTGTAGAAGTAGTAGTCCCCTTCATAATCCTCCGGCACGGTCGTCCACACTCCATGGGTGGTGACGGTGGTGGTGGTGGTGGAACCGGGAACGACGACGGGTGGTTCAGCCTTGAGCAGGGGGGCCATGGTCAGGCCGCCGGCAAGGCACATCAGAATCAGTTTTGATTTCATTGACCAAGGAATCGCGGGTCGATGAGGTGCGGATGCTTGTCATGAGCCATGAATGTCACCCGTCGCCGAAAATTCGATCCCCTGGAGCGATGCGTTCCTCCCAAATTTCCTCCTCGTTCCCAAAGTTAGCGGAGCGCTTTGGGAACGCC
>Ga0206824_10127_pt3 | contig 22564 bp, 18 predicted proteins | sample Alteio_BWOrgCont_82_FD_152874 | JGI IMG/M metagenome (GOLD analysis project Ga0206824, IMG submission 152874) | Enriched cells from forest soil in Barre Woods Harvard Forest LTER site, Petersham, Massachusetts, United States -... | ecosystem: Environmental > Terrestrial > Soil > Temperate forest >...
ATCCACTTGTAATACTTCGTTTCCGCCGACAACAATTGGTCATAGCAAGCGTTTGCATTACCAAGTGTCACGCGCTCTGTCCGTTTCGCTTCGATTAACGGCAGTTGCGCGTTGACGGTGTCGATTTCTTGTTGCGCGGCGGTTTGTGCAAACGCCGACGCCGCAGAAAAAACACCGATGACAAAGGCGCCAATCTTCAGTTTATTCGGGGCTTTATTTAGTATATTTATTATTTTTTTCATAAATTATTTACTCGCAGATGGATGGTCTCGAACAAATTTACGACTATAAGCCCCATCGAGTGATGGATCACTCTTATAGTAATTTTGTATCGTATCGCTATCTAACCATTTCAAATTCAAATCGCTGCATTGGCCACCGTTCGTGCAACTTAATTCACCATTGTCAAAAGAACATTGAAATGGGTTGCAGCCATTTATGCTTGCAGTCCATGTATGATTGGCAGGGTTAAGTACAATAACGAAGGCATCACCTGAATTATGAGGATTGACGTATTTTCCGGGTATGAATTTAGCAACTGCATTCGGCGAAAAAACGACTTTCTGCAATTGATTATTGCTACCCGCATTGTAACTATATTGTGTCAAAGTCAGATTCTCGGGATCATTATTCGGAATCAACATTCCTTTGTCGCCCTTGTTATTGTATAAAAAGCCCGGACGATATTGACCTGTTAGATCAAAAAAGGACGCATAGTAATTCACAGACTTAGAATCGACAACTATGCCTAGTCCATTTGTCTGTTTTTGGTCACTTTGGGCAAAGAATGAAAGGCCGGCTTCTGATGTCCAAAGTCCGGCAAGCGAAGGGAATTCTACGTGTAGATCGGCGGCAGCGAAAGCATTTGCAGTTACGCCGTCCTTTGAAATACTAATTGTCCCAGCATCGTCAACAGAGACATCCGTGCCATCTGTGCAACGAATCGCATTTGGCCCATTGTATCTACAGTTCACCTTCAGATCTTGATTAAGTCCATAATAGATCAGGGGGGTTGTTGAAGTGAAAGAAACGTAGTGTGCCTCGCCAGCGGAGTCCGTAACACGGTGAAATGTGAAGTCGCCAAATGGAATGTTCGGCGCAACAAAATGGCCATCTAGCTTATTCACGGTTTGTTTGGACCAAGGCGCCGGAAAAATACTGACGAACGTTTGAAGGCTGATGACTTTACTCGCATCAGCATTTGGAAAACTATAATCTCCGCATTCTTTCATGATTTGGTTCGCAAAATAATTCCATCGGTTGGGTTCACTAATAGGAATACTTGAAAATCGCGGATGGCGTGACGACACTTCGCTAGGTAAAGTACGTTCAAAGTCATTCCCCGTAAGAATCATGTCCGTGACGTCATATTCGATCGGTTTTTTTCCATCAAAATTATTTAGTTCTAGTCCTTTCAAATTCAAGTCGGCGAACGCTTCCGAAGGAACAGAAACGCTGATTTGAATCCCAACGCCTTCTACTTTAGTAGCGGTAACCGACACATTCACGCAGCGGCGCTCACAATTATTGATGATTTTCTTAATTGCGGGCATCAACGCCTGAACTTTTGGAAAACTAAGTCCCCACTTATTGTTATCCGTCATGTCTAGATTTTGAAGGGCTAGCGTAGTTGGCTGTTTCTTTGCATATCCGTGGCTCCAGATCACGTAATTTCTAATATCTTTTAAAGTCATTTTTGCGCCATTTGGCAAAAAGGCACCCGTGACGACATCACTCCCTAAAATCAATTCATCGATCATCACCCCGGCATCATAAAAGATTCTAAAAAGGTAGTCAGCCGACGGGTCATACTTTGCAATCCATGTGTAGTAATCTTGCTGCGCACGTAAAAATCGGTCGTAACACGGATCACTAAGCGACTGTTCCGTCAGTTGCGCACGCCACTTTGTCACAGCCTGCAGCTGTGTATTTGCCTGTTTAACTTCGGATTCGACATGTAACGGAGTCGATTGGGCGAAAGACGATTGCGGCTTTACCAAGCTTAACAGTACAAGAATCAGCATTGCTTTTGTCCTTAGGTTTATTAAAGAGATAAAAGTGTTATTCATTTCTTTGCGCTCTCATTCTCGGGTTTTGTAACAATCTCAATCGGTATGCCGCGTCCTGAGTCGCCAACGTAAGAGATTGGCAATCCCGCGGCGTTGATCACAATGCGGCGATCCTTATCCGTTGGCAGTTCACGATAAAACAAATTGTCGCCGGCGACCGTCACAGGCATTTTATTTTGTTCGCCCGTTAAGTTGGATGTTTCCCAGCGAGGGTACACGATATACAACTGGTCATTTTGTTGTTCAAAATAAATTTGTCTATCTTCGCAATGATAAGGAACAGCAGCTTCATTCACGCAAAACCTAATATTCAACGGTACTTTTGCATCGACGCGTTCGGCGCTTAAGGTGCCGAGGACACCGTCGTCTTGGATTTCATCCACATAACTGCCCATATGTACTCGTTCGACTGGGATCCCATCTTTAAGTCTAACTGTGTAATCTCGACCCGAACAAGTTTCACGATACAGCCAGCTGTTATTATTACCATCGTAAATAACTTGCATCTTATTTTTTTCACCAATTTGGGTGCAGTTTTCCCATTCGGTATAGACGATGTATAGCTGGTCGCCCTGTGGCTCAAAATAAAACCGAATTGGCGAATATGCCACTTTGTACCGACGTCCCAAAACGATTCCTTGGCCGTGAAATGCGATTGGTGTTTTGCCAAGCAAATCATCCAGCGAAAAAACACTTTTATTTGTTGCTGAAAATTTGTGAGTCCCAACCGCCTTGTCAATTTGACTGTCAGCAAAATAATTCCAACGGCCTGGTTCTATAGTCGGAAGATTTTTAAATGTAGGATTCAATGCTGCGATATCGGCAGTCAACGTGGTTTCAAATTCACTACCGGACTCAATCAGTGAAGTGATGTCATAAATAGCAAAATCATTCTTCGTCGGGTCCGTTACTAACAAACTTTTCTTAATATCCAGACCTTGATTGACAAGGTCTTTAAACACACCCAATGGAATAGATGCGTTAATGACCACTCCATGCACGTCGACTTCTTTTGCTGACAAACCAATCTGCACACATTCTTCGCCAGCACATGCGTTTATTTGTTTTTCAAGTAACACGATCGTTCGTTGGATATCGGCAAATGTCAGTCCCCACATATTGCTTTTAGGGTCATCCAGGCCTTTTTCTAAAACCTGAAGTGTTGGGCTTTTCGCTGCGTATTCGCGCGACCAACGCAAATAGTCCCGCAAATCGGCATAGGTGAATAGCTTTGGCTCTGTCGAACCATACGGAGTGTATGTCACACCCGCGATCGGTTCGTTCCCTAAAATAATCGAATCGATCTTGTACGCGGCGTTGTTAAACACTTCCGTCAACTGGTCGACTTGTGGGCCGTATTTTGAAATCCACTCATAATAACTAGTCGCCGCATTAAGGATCTGATCTTCGACGGGATCAACTCGATGGTCCGCAAATTTTTGCAGCCTTGTTTTTTCAACCAAATCTAATTGTTCCTTTGCAAACCTAGCCTGCGCGGGTTCGAAGGATTGGGAACTTTGCGCTTGGCTTATGATTGGCAACCCAATTGCGAATGCAATAATCGAAACTCTCAATTTTTGAGCATATTTATACAAATCTTTGTCCTTCATTTTTGTGCGCTTTCTCTTGATTGCGGTCCTGCAGCCACCACTGAAAAATTTTGATAAGGCGAACCATAGTCATAACTGACTGGAACCCCAGTGGAATCCAGAGTGATTTTGCGGTTCTGATGGGAAGTACTTTCGCGATACAACAAATTGTCACCTGCGACAGTCACAGGCATTTTATAAGATTCCCCGGTATAAGATGAATTTTCCCAGCGCGAATAAACGATAAATAACTGACCATTATTCCGTTCGAAGAAAAACTGATGATCCGTGCACGCCGCGCCAACAGGGCCAAACCTTAAGCAATATCTGACGTACAACGGTACAGACGACCCGGGATCCGTGCTCGTAACCGCACCCGTGCTATTTGTTGCTTCCCGGTTGTTGTCGTCCAGCGCTATGCCGGTAAAAATCTCACTCTGAAGTTCTTTGTCTTTTATATAGTTATATTTAAGTGGTATTCCGTTCGACTGCAGTGTGATGACTCTATCTTCATCCGAACATATTTCATGATATCTTATTCCACTACTGTCGACGGTGGCTGACATCCTATATGATTCCCCAAGTGCGCCGCCGCAGGCATTCCAATTCTGGTACACGACATACAATTGGTCGTTATCCTGTTCAACACGAAATCTGTACTTTGAGTCATCCAAGTCATTTCCAGTTCCAGTTAATTTAAAAATATGGTTTGTGATGATCTTGTGGCCCTGAAAGTCAACGGCAGAAGCAATCAGTCTTGTAGTAACCGATTTTTCTAACAGTTCATTTAAAGAAAAAATACTTTCGTTTGTGGCAGGCAAGCGATAGTCGCCCAGTACATCGTCGATCTGATCACAAGCAAAATAGTTCCAGCGGTCTGGTTCGGCCGTTGGAATATTTCCAATAGAAGGATTCAGTTTTGCGATATCAGCAGTCAACGTCGTTTCAAATTCTTTTCCCTCGTCGATCAACGACGTAATATCATAAGTCGCATTTTGAATGATTTGACTATTGTTACCATTTGCAGTCTTTTTAATTTTTAATCCTTGCTTAACAAGATCTGCAAATGCGCCAATTGGAAAATATGCTTCGATCACTACCCCGCGCTTTTCAATCTGGGACACACGTAAATCGACGTGAATACATTCATCGCCTGCGCATTCATTCATTTGTTTTGAAACGGACGCCACGATTTCTTGCAATCGATTAAAGGTCAACTGCCATTGATTGATGTTTGGACTACTAAAGTTCTTTTGCATCACGCTGAAACTGGGACTTTTCGCTGCGTATTCATGTGACCATTTTAAGTAGTCGCGTAAATCTGCATAGGTAAATGGCTTTTCGTCAGTCGTTCCCATTGGAATATATGTCATACCTGCGATCGGTTCGTTACCTAATATGATCGAGTCGATTTTATAAGCTGCATTGTTAAACACCTCAGTCAGTTGATCAATTTGTGGGCCGTATTTCGAAATCCATCCGTAATAGTTAGTCGCCGCATCGAGCAATTGATCTAAAGCGGGATCAACTTTGTGTTCGGTTACCTCTTGAAGTCGTAATTTATTGATCGCTGTTAGTTGTTCCTTTGCAAACCTAGTCTGCGCGGGTTCGAATGCAGCGGGGGCCTGAGTTAAAGCGCTCGTACTCGCGTTCGCTGCAGCGCTTAAGCCGAGCGCTATTGCAACTACCCTTAAGTTTATCCTTAGACAGTTCATGGTTCTCATTTTGTCGCCTGCTCTTCTGTTTCTAGTCGAGTCATCACGCCGTCATCCCCTGGCGCGAATTCAAGGGTGGTGTTTCCATAATCAAACTTGCGTTGAATCGTGGTGTCGTTGATTGCAACCCATCTAGACGGGGCACAATAATATCCACGTCCAGAAATGACATTCCACTGCCAGTCCAGCGCAGGACAGACCAGTTCACGTTTCTCATTCAGTGAACACGTCGCCCAGTCATTGCTGCATTTTGCTATTTGAACCTGCCACGTCGTACCGTCGTGACGAATGGTGACTATATCGTGAGAACTTTTAGATCCAGCGAACGTGCCGGCAGCCAACGGAAGTCCAAATGGTGATGACGAGCCCTTAAGATCATTATAGGAATACACCGCTACGCTGGATTTATCTGGCGAAATGCTGTAAACACCGCACGATTTGGCAATAAATGTATCGGCGAAATAATTCCAACGATTTGGTTCACCGTATGCCAATTTAACGAAGGCTGGGTTCAAATCCCCCAGTGCATTCGCCATCACATTTTCAAATGGAATTTGGTTTTCGATATATTTGGTAACGTCAAACCTTAAGTAGTCGTCCACATAATTTGATTTGTCATCTACCAACAAATTCTGAAGTGACCGTTTCAATTGGCCAGCAGGGATGTCCAATCGAATCATCATTCCTTTCTTATCAACAAGTTCTGCCGACAAATAAATATGAACACATTGTTCGCCACCGCATTGATTCAGCTGAGTCTCAAGTAGATCAATGACGTCGATTTTGGCCTTGTCATAAGTCAGTCCCCACTTGTTATTCAACGGGTCGTTTAGATTCGTCGTTAAAACACCAAGATCCGGTGCCGACAGCGCATAACGGTGGGTCCATTTAAGATATTCTCGAAAATCTGCATAAGTAAGTTGTACTGCCGGGCCGTTTGCCTGCTTTTGATAAGTAAATCCGGAAATAAAAGTATTCGACAAAATAAAGCTATCGATCTTGTACGCGGCATCATCGAATAGCTTATATTGTTCGCGAACTGTTGGTTCATACTTTGCGATCCATTCATAATAGTTTGATGCAGCCTTAAGGAATTGATCGGCGCAAGCATTTGGATAAACGGCACTTAGGCGGCTAACTCTTTCTGCGTTCACTAAATCAAGTTGTTGCTGTGCGAAAGCAACTTCACTTGGCTGGCTCGTTTGCGCAAATACGCTACGAACCGGCGTCCCAACGACAATGGCCAGCCCCCACAACGCGGCGATCTGACTTAATCTATTTATAATTTCATTTTTGGTCATTTAATTTTCCTTATTTATTCACCGACACTTGGGCTTGAGGTGATCGAGCGAAAATTCGCGTTTCTTTTGTTTCAGCATGTTGAATGACAAGTTCTAGTTTTCCGTCCATCAATGACAGAGACACCTTACTGGATGGCCCCCCATGGCCTAAATAATTGCAGGCATTATCACACACGAAGTAAGGTAGGTTAGCAGTAACCAATTTACATGAGATATTGACAGGGGAGTAAAGGTCGCCAGCTGTACAGTGGTAAGCAATGTTTACGTCATCGCGATTCATGAATTCGACACGGGCCACGTCATTTGCTTGGGCAACATTTTTGAATTCCCCGATGTATTCCCTAATCCCGTCCCGCAGATAGTAATAAGAATACGGCATAGTCATCGCAGTGTCGTTTGTGACATGACTGTCCCCGCTGCACCATTTTGAGACGAACGTATCTACAAAATAATTCCAGCGCATCGGCTCTGCGTAGGCGACTTTTACATAACTTTGATTTAAGTCACCGATTGCAGTTTTTAACACTTCTTCAAATGGCTTCTGTTGCTCGATGAACTCACTTAGATCGTATTCAAGACGATAGGGACTTAAAGGGCGCGGAGCATCTCCAAAAGCAGAGGTCTCGGTCAGTTCTTGCAATTGATTTCTCTGCTTTAAGGTCAAAAGGTGTTCTCGGAATAGATTCGTCAAATTGCTTGCATCAAATACGGTATGCAGCATGACACCTTTCTTGGGATCCAATTTTACAGTAAGGCCAATTTTAACGCATTCTTCACCGTCGCATTGATTCAGCTGTTCTTGCAGTTCAGCGACGACATCGTTTACTTTTGAAAAGGTTAGTCTCCATTTATTATTTGTGGGTTCTTCTAAATTTGTATTTAAGACATCTGGATCGGGAGCATTTGCCGCATAAACGTGTGTCCAATTTAAATAATCACGAAAATCGGCATAGGTCAGATTCACCTGAGGCCCATTTGCAAATTTTTGATAAGTGAATCCTGGAATATTGGTATTAGACAAAATAAAACTATCGACTACAAATGCGGCGTTGTCGAACAACTCATACAGTTTTTTTGCTTGTTGTTCGTAATTTGCAATCCAATCGTAATAATGTGTCGTTGCCGTAAGAAATTGATCCGCACACGGATCGGGTCTGTCGTTGCTGTTATTGCGGCGATCCCGTTCTTGATTCACTAGATCAAGCTGAACTTGTGCGAATGCGGCGTCACTTTGTTGCGCTTGCACAGGTGATTCATAAAATGATGCGCACACAGATAATCCCAAGAGTACTGCCAACATTTTTTTCATTTTCGACCTTCTGTTTATTTGCAACGTGATTTTAAACATTTTTCATCCTTCTATTTTGCCGCTGTTGGAGCGGTCTTTCGTAAGAGCGTCCAAACATTTTTAGCGGGGAGTGGCGTTGCGTTTTCGCCCACCATTTTTATTGTGTTTTGATCGACCACTTGATAATCTTCGCGGCTACAGGTCAAAGCGTTAGCACTGGGCACCGTACAGGCAAAAGAATAACTAGGATCACTTCCGATGCTCATTTTCCAATCCCGTTGTCCGAACACGTGCTCAAATGTTCGGAAAGTCCACTGGGAATTGTTGAAGCCAAAGGCCCCCGGAACCAGATCGATTCCTCGGTAACTGAGGTATGGAAACGAATACATTTTACTGGGATCGCCTGCTGCATTGGCTCCGTATTCTCCGCATGCCGACGCGATAAAGGTACTTGCGAAATAATTCCAACGACTCGGTTCCCCGTATGCAACTTTTGCGTAACTTGGATTCAGGTCACCTAACGCTGTTTTCAAAACTTCTTCAAATGGTTTTTGTTGCTCGATAAATTCGGTTAGATCGTATTTCAATTCATTCAAGTCAAACGTTTCAAGATTGCCATTTAAAGATCGATGCATCTGCGTGTAGTCCAGTTGACTGGCAGTCATCAAATGTTCTTTTGCCAATGTCCCAAATTCTTTGACAGGAAACGACAGCTGAAGAACAATCCCCCTTTTTGCGTCGACATCCATCGTCAGTGCAATGTGAATGCATTCACTGCCATCGCATTGGTTCAACTGCTGTCCAAGTTGAACGACAATCAGTCTTGCCTTATCCAGGGTCAAACCCCACTTGTTATTGACTGCGTAACCTAAATTAGTCTTTAAGGCCTCTAAATTAGGCGACGTGGACGCGTAACTATGGGTCCATTTAAGATATTCTCGAAAATCTGCATAAGTTAAGTTTACAGCGGCGGCATTCGCTTGTTTTTGATAAGTAAAACCGTCGATGTTTGTGTTCGACAAGATAAAGCTGTCGATTAAATACGCCGCATCTTGATAAGCTTTATTCAGTCTTGTCAATTGCGACTGATAGTTAGCGATCCAATCATAGTAAAACGACGCCGCAGTTAAAAACTGATCATCACATACTTCTGATTTCCCAGAATCTATTCGGTGTTGTCTTTCTGTATTGACCAGGTCAATTTGCTGTTTTGCAAATTCCGGATCACCTGTGACCACAGGATTTGCTTCCTGTGCGAATGCTTTGTCCAGATGCGCCACGGATAAAAACGCGAAGCCGAAAAAAATCGCACGAATGGATGATTTAAAATGATTTGTTTTCATTGCTGCCCCTATTTTTCCACCGATGCCTGTGGAGTTGGATTTTGTCGGACAAATGTTCGGCCATATTTAGCCGTCAGATCTGCCGCATTGGATTCTTTTTTGTAATAATTCTTGAACGTATCGCTATCTAGCCACTTTAAATTCAAGTCACCGCACTGGCCGCCGTTGCTGCATGCCAGTTCACTACCATCTACACTACCATCTAATTTACAAGCAAACATATCGCACCCATCGATAGCCGCAGTCCAATAAAAATCAGACCGATTGAATACAATGGTAAAAACATCACTAGAGTTTTTAGGGTTTACATACACTCCAACGAATATGCCTGATGGATTTTCAAGCTCTGCCGCCGTATAGATGTCGCTGCTGTTGGAGCTAGGCTGAATAGGGAAAGCAAAATGGCCGCATGATTTCGCAATAAATGAATCTGCAAAATAATTCCAGCGCATCGGTTCGGCATACGCAACCTTTACGTAGTTTGGATTCATGTCCCCTAGCGCCGTCTTTAGTTCTTGTTCAAACGATTGATGATTTTCGATAAAATCCGTTAAATCATATTCAAGTGTTTCAACCGACTGCGGTACTTTTTGTGTCGGCGGAATAACGTGATTTACCATCAACTGGGTCAATTCTTTCGCGGGAAATGATGCATGAATCACAACCCCTTTTTTGTCTTCGATCTTTGCTGACAGTGAAACACGAACACATTCGTCGCCCGTGCAGTTATTGATCTGAGAATCAAGTGTGGCGACAATTTCCCGCGCTTTGCTAAAACTTAAGCCCCAACTATTGTTCCCTGAATCTTCAAGGGCTAACGTTAATGCATCCAAGTCCGGGGCAGTCGCTGCGTACGTTCGCGTCCAGTGCAAATATTCACGAAAATTTGCGTATGTGAAATTGATCGGGGCTGTATTGGCCTCGGTCTGATAAGTAAACCCGGGAATAACCGTGTTCCACAAAATCATGCTGTCGACGATAAAAGCCGCATCGTCGAACAATTTATAAAGACTTTTTACCTTAGGTTCATAATTAGCAATCCATTCGAAATAATGCGATTCCGCAGAAAGAAGTTCATCCCTGCATACTTTTGGTTCAAGACGCGCGGCGCGCCGTTTTTCATTCACCAAATTCAATTGTTTTCTTGCAAATTCAACATCTGAACTGACAAAGGCTGCTGGATTGCTTTGTGCAAAAACACCATGCAGTGGCAGGTTCAGACCAAGAATCAATAGTGTCGCGGTTACTTTTTTCATAAACCTTCCCATTGTTAGCTAACCCTTGAACAAGCAAACTGCCCAAGCAACTTATCTTCTGAATCGACTCGCACTGTAATCACGGTAATTTTGGTGTTATTCAATAAATCCGCTGGATTACTGGTTTCTAATCGGAACGTTAGAACTTCTTTGTACATGTCAGATTTCACATAATAATTGCGACCGCCTGCCTTGAAATCCCATGCGTCCGTCATTTGTAACCTAGACGTACCATTGACTAATAACGTGGCAATAAATCGGCAATCGTCTTTTTGGTCCCAATGCAGTTCAATTTCCACCAACCAGGGCCCGTCACTTGCACCGTTGTTGCAGTGGTACCTGGCGTGTTCGCGGTCAACGAACACCTTTTCTGGTTGCTTTTGTTCGATCACAATCTTTTGTGGAACAAAATCAACACCTACGCCATTGGGATGAAGATCAATCGAGCCCGATTTAATTGGCTTAATCATTGGGGTTGGCGGAGATGTCCATTCTTTCAAAGAATGGCGTACTTCTTTGCAATAGGTATTGGCTGCGGTAACCAATTGATACCAAAGTGCGTCGTCGGTATTGGTTTTCGGAAGCTTTGCCAATTCTTTCGAAATGCGTTTATAGAATTCCTTGAAATCTTCACGATTTTTCGGATCCAAGTACCACATGTCCCAGTAAACATAGCCAAGGTTCTTCAACAAAACCTTGTATTGAACCGACAATGAAATCGTTTTGCTGGCAAATGGCACGTATGCCTTCATTGAACTCAGCGTGAAGTCCCTGACAGGAGGGTTATCGCTGACGATTTCTTCATATTTTTCTTTGGTAGAATAATCCAGGGCAAGGCTAATTCCAGCCCGCAAAATCTTGAATTCATCGCGCAATTGCGAACTTACAGACTCGCTAAAAATTCCTTCGATAACCAAAGCGCGATTGATCGCGATCAACGCCCACAATTCTTCTTTGTGGCCCTTGGCCGTTTCACGAATTTCCGTTAATTGGGTAATCACTTGCGGCAAGGTCAATTTTGAAATGTCGATGTCATTCAACAAATCCCGCAATTGCCCGTTAATGGATTCGCGCATTTGATCAACACGTTTCTGATCTGAAGGCGCAAGGGTCGTATTTGTCCCGTAGGTTTGAACATTCACGTCGCCATTAACACTGATCCCGTCATTCATGTCGTCTGTCGGGGGAACTGGTTTGTCGTCGCCGCCCGTATTTAGCGCCAGTGATGGGTCATCTTCGCCTGTTGGCGTAAGCGGAGCAGCTTGTTGCAACGAATCTGCTGCTTGCGACAAGGCCGAAGCCGGCAAGGCGATCGTTTTCTGAGGGACTGAATCAGACGCTAAAGTCTGCGGTTTTTGTTGCGCTAGCGCCAGTGAACAACTCAGCAATGTTCCAGTGGACAAGCAAAACGCAGCCACCCCTACTGTAATTTTATTGTTAAACTTCATGATACTTTCTTCTCCACTAGTTGGTTTATATGATTTGTAAGTCGTCATGTCCGATCACCAACTGACCTTTCTTGCCAACAAGACAACTTCGTTGGTGTGTGCATTTGCAATCACCAGTTTCTTTAGTCCGTACGGCGCTTTGATAAAATAAGCTTTGTATTCTGCCTGATCGCTGACATGGGTCGGTTGATCTTTGACATTGTTGATGCGTTTCAGAATGTAATTTGGGTCACCTTGCGACGATGATTGAACCAGAAATTCTCCAGCCAAATGACTGGTTTCGGTAAACGTGACCGTTCCGACACCTGTGATGTCGCCCACCGTGATGGGGTCCGCAGTTGTTTCGACTTCATCTTTTCCTGTCGTCGAACGGAATCGTCCTTTGACGATGTCCAACCATTTCCAGGTCAAACATGCCGGGCGAAGTTTTTCAGATTTATCCCCGCGTTTCAGTGTCAGTTTCCACAAAACAACATTGCCCGTGTCATCGATCAGTGAAACACCAGCATCGCTTAGTTCTGGTTCGCCCGCTGTAAAGGAATCAGGATCATTATCGGTGGTCCAAGTACTGCCAACATATTGATTAGAAACAATGCGCGTTGGATTTTTATCGAAATAAAAACTATCCACGAAAGTTGGCTTAGTGACCAACCAATTGAAAATTCTTTTGTGTTTGCGTTCAATCAACAGACCCAGGTAAGCCCCGGGGCGTTCTTTGCCGACCAGCTTATGAATCGCTAAAATCGTGTCTTTGTCTCGATATGATTTTAGATCAAGTGCTTGTGTTTGGATGGCCGTCGTTAAAACAGCTGCCGATACCAGCAAGCTTCTTAGCCAGTCCTTTTGAATTCTGTGATTGTGTTGATTCGCCTTTTTCATTTTGTCGCCTTTCTTAAAACTTTTAGTTGCACTGATTGGAAATGTTTGCGCGGATTCGTTGTAATGCTAAGTCCGCTTGTTGGGCTGCTTCGTCATCGTTTTGAATGTCACAACCGTCGTCCACTTCAGGTGCGGACACCTTATTTGCGCTAGTCGTGTCTGATGCTGCCGGTGCAGCCACTGTCACTGGTGCCGGGGCTGGAATCGTTCCAGTTCCTGCCGGAGCTTTTGGATTAAAGTAACAACCCAGGTCTTTAATGATCCGATCTAAGTCTATGTTTGCGCACGAAAACGCGATTGATGACGGGCTTTCTGCGATGTCCTTTTTGGTCTGAGCCGCAATTTGATTGGCCATGAAGGCATATACAGAAGACCAATAATTATAACTTCCGGGTTCGATTTCAGTTGCGTGGACCTTTACATTGCTCACTTGGAACCAGTCGATTTCGTCGACGATGAATTGTCGTAAGCGATCCAATTTTCCCGCGTTTTGACTTTCAATCTCTGCCTTGATTTTTTCTTGCTTTCTACTGACGTCTTCTACTTTTCCAGAATTTTCGGCTTCGATCTGTTCACGGGTCTTATAAATGCCGAATTTGTACTTCATGTCCAGCGGATAAATAACTTTTGATATGAATTCGACGCCCGACGCATACAATGTATACCGCGCTTCCAACGTATCGGTCTGCCCCTTCATGGATTCCGACGTCGTCATGTTTTTATCTATTTCTAATACATGTCCGATTTCACGCGCGGTCAACGAATTTGCAGGGATGCCGTTCGGTTCGACGATTTGTTCAAAAGCTTTCTTTAATATTTGCACTGCACGCCCAGTATGAAGGTGGATGCGCGCCGTCTTTGCACGCCCAAGTGCAACCTCTAATACTGTCTTTTTATTGCTGCACCACTTAATCGCAAGATCGATGTCGTCGCCGCCACCTGTTCCAATGTGTGAACCGCCGTCATTATCACCAACCGCCATTGCCATGGACGGTGCTGTCAAGGCGATCCAAATTCCGATGCTAACCAATTTGCTGTTCATTTCGACTCCTTTGTTTCTGAAATTCGCGTTAACGTAAATACTTGAAAATTAACTTGTAGAACCACTTCGGCCGGGTCCTTTGAAATTCCAAGGGCAATATTTAGTTCGTCGCCGAACTTATCGATCATTTGAATGGCCTTGGGTAAATAAGACATGGGAATAGAAAGCGTTACACCCGATGTCGCGCGGGTATTGAAATCTTCTTTCAAGCTTTCTTTTGCACGTTCCATCATTTGGACGTGAAAGTTTTGAACGGTGTCGCTAAAAACTTTCCCAGAATATTTAACAATCGGGTCTTTTTGGATTAATTTTTTTGTTTCTGGATGGCGTTCAATCAAACCCAAAGTCAACAACACCTGCAAAGCATCGACTGCTTCTTCTGACGTGATTTTGTCTTTTAGTTTGTGAGCAATCCACGACGGGGTTTCTTTAAAGTCCTTTAAGTTCACTAATTCCCGAATCGCAACAACAAACCACTTTGAACAATATTCATATTGCGCTTCCAGCAATTCAACTTGTTTTGAATTTTGTCCGCGCGCGCTGGCCCGCAGTCTTTGAAAATAATAGTCGCGATCTTTTGGACGTTCCGACTGATTGAACAAAACCAAGTTTTCAAAATAAAGTGAAGCTTGACCTTCCAAACCAATCGCATCTGAAAATCCACGTATAGTCGCCGAAGATAAATTCCGTTTTCCTTCGACGACTAATTTCAAGTATCCGCGCGAATTTTGTCCTAGCCCTGCTTTTCGCGCAAACATGCTTGAAGAATATTTTGCAGACGACTTATTTTTGAATTCGATAAAGTCCGTAAGAAACTTTCGATAGTCGATGTAATCGTAAACTCGCGGCGATGCTGTTGACACTGCGGCATCTGTTTTTTCCGCTCGTTTTTCTTCGAGTAGTACTTGCGTAGTCGTCGTCATTGGGCACATAATGACCGCATGCGTTACTTTTTGGCAACGCCTCTTTTAATTTGTTATTTAGTTTTTGTAGACAAATGTTACGCGCAAGCAAACGTGGAATCTCAACGAACTGAATTCACTCTTCCGATTTCCTTGATGGAAAAAATGGAAAAGGTTTTACCGCCAGAGTGGAAAACACAATTAAATCAAGCTGGCGTCAAATATTACGTCGATTCATCGCTTTCATTGAGCGGATTTTTTTCCGAATCTGAGAACAGCGTGCTGACTAATCCACTGATCAAGGGCACGTCGTTATTCAATAGGACGCTGGCGCACGAAACATTTCATGCCTTGCAATTTCACATTCACCCCCATGAAGCACTATGGATTCAGGAAGGATTAGCTGAAGTTTTTGAAACTTTTGTCGTGGGTTCAATGAATACCAATTATTTACAGAACGGTTTAAGCGATCTACAAAGCGACCTGCTTGATTCTGAGAAATATGAAGGCGACGAACCAAGCCTGCGCGGACATCAAGCACTATTCTTTCTTTACCTGATGACAAAAACCAATAATGCGCAATTATTTTGGACCTTAGCGACATCAAAAAATAATGTTTTTGGATTAGATACGATAAAACTGGCTGCCCCGGCATCTGCTGATTCGCGAAATTGGCTGCAAAATATGTTCGAGCAGTTTGAGATTTCACGAATACACGGACATATGGATTCTTCTGTTGATCCCAGTATTGACTATACGTTAGGTAAAATCAGCGCTGGAATCGATCCCGGTCGATATGCAGAAGATCTCGATACAAAACAAATTATCAAACGTTTAATAAAACCTGGATCGATTGCTTTCGCGAAAGACATTGTGAAACCTCAGCTTGCAAGTCAGATCAAAAACAAGATTCATATTTTTTATTTAGAACGCTATTATCCTTATCAAGTGATCGACGCCGACTTACTTAAAGGCGATACGACCCGCATCAATAGCCAGCCTTTCGATACTTTGATTGTCCGATCGTTATTTCAGTAGAAAATACTCTTGTATTATTATTTAAACTTTGTAGACAAATGATCGCACAAAGTACTTTCTCGACACACTCTTCCGTGGACTTCCGGTCATGCACGCTTTAGAAAGCCTGTATGAAACGGAGATTTAACATGATCGCAAAAATTCAAATGGCCGCAATCCTGACTACACTTGTCGCCGCAAATGCCATGGCCCAAAGTGATCGTTACCAACACAGATCACATGTTCGCAGTGACGAAGAACGGTATCAGTACGCGGAACGATGGTTTCCAAATCCGGCCTATGCTTTGTCCGCAAGAGACAACGACGCATGGCTTTTGTATGCGGGATACGACTACGGTTATTCGGTCGATGCCTACATCAATGGTTTGCGTAGCCTGGTCGCACCAACAGGTTGTTTTAATATGTTCAAGCCAATTTACGACTCTGCTCAACACGGTGCCGATATGGGCGCAGGACTAAAAGCCGCAGGGGCCGACGATGCTTCCACAAATCAGGCTGTCTCGGAATTTCTGGATGACTATTACGATTCACTGATTCGGGTTTCAGATTCAGTACGTGCTGAATACGACGTGTGGCTTGAATTTGATCGGGCTTCGCGCTGTAAATGCGGCGAATATTGGGGCGAAAATGGAGATGAATATCAACACCGTTTCGAACGCCACCCGTATTTTAAACCCGAACACGCCACGATGGAATTGGCTAGACTTGAATTCGATAACGTCATCGATGCATTTTCATTTGAATCAGGTGACCCTTACGGCGCCCCAGTTCTTTTATTTAAGGGCATTTATTTAGCTGCTGAAGATGCAATTCAGGTCATCGAAAGTTCGCCACTCAAGACCGCCCAAGGAAAAGAAATTCAACAGTTAGTCGACCTCAAGAAATGGCTGACACCCTTTATCGACAAGCCAGACACAATCGACCCTATGAAGTTTCGCGAAGCAATTGGAAAAGGGACTTCTGCGAAAGCCGGATTACCTTGTTGGTAATCGTATGCACTCCCGGTTGGCCCGCTTGATTGCGAATTGATCACCCAACACATCATTCGTAAACAGGGGGGCCAATTGAGGGAAAGTTAATTCACACTCACAGGCAAAGTTTGAACAACAAGTGATTTGTTTTTGCTGGAATCAAACAACTGCACAACCCAGCCATTTGCCGTCTTGACTAGTTTTCCAGAAACACCATTGATCGCTTTCGACGTAATCGGAATCAAATTTTCAGTGGCCGACCGATCGATGATTTCAGTGGCCGAAACTTCTATCGGAGTTGAATTGAATTCACGCACGACCAGGGTTGGCTCCTCAAAACTTCCGTCACACAACAACACGGCCTTTAAACCAAGTGCTTCGACGCCAGGCCCTGAAAACTTTGCGACCAAGTGTTCATCGTAATTCCCATTATTGCAGCGAATCGGATCAACAAAAACCGGCGTCACTTGCGCCTGCGCTTGAACCGAAACAAAAGATAAAACCACGAATACTGTTAATTTTTTCATATTTACAAAGTTAACAGCCTTAAAAACGACTTTCGGTTAGAACAGTGTCAAATTATACGCGTCAACTAAACTTAAATAATAGAAAGTAGGCCACGCCCGACCCAATATTTGCGATTAACGCTTGCTGCGGTCCCAAGTTCACCTTCAAAATTAGAATATGACCCGCCCAACATTCATTTGCATCAGAACGCTTACTCTTTGTTACCTGTCCTTTACAGCGTTCGCAAATAGCTCTCAAGCCGAACCCTTACCGTCAGTCAACATTTCCAGAATCATGGAACATTGGGGACAGCTTGCAAAATTCGGCACACAAAACAAAGGCGGCACCACCCGGCTTGCGTACACAAATGCGGATAAAGAAGCTCGCGCTTATCTTTCGCAAATCATGAAGGAAGCCGGCCTTCAGGTTCACGTCGATGCTGCCGGAAATCTGGTCGGCCGTATGTCAGGAATGAACGATGATCTTGCGCCAGTGGTTACGGGTTCGCACATCGACACCGTGCCCGAAGGCGGTCGATTCGACGGAGTTGTCGGCGTCCTGAGCGCCATTGAAGTTGTTCAGTCACTGAACGCTAATCACATCCGTACTCGGCACCCGATCGAAGTGATTGTTTTTGAAGATGAAGAACGTGGACACATTGGCAGTCGCGCCATTTCGTCTGGTTTGTCGCCCGACGACCTTAAATTAGTAGTTTTGAGTGGAAAGACCGTAGCCGATGGAATTTCGTTTTTAGGTGGCGATGTTTCTAAAATCGCCCAGGCGCGCCGAAATCCAAAATCGATCGCTGCGTACGTTGAGCTGCATATTGAACAAGGTGGAGTTCTTGAAAAAGATAAAAAGGATATAGGAATCGTTCAAGGCTTCGTCGGCGTTCACCGTTGGAATGTAACGTTCATCGGTTTATCAAACCACGCCGGAACCACGCCGATGAATTTACGGCAGGATGCTTTGTTAGCTGCCGCTGAATTCATCACCGAGGTCCATCGTATTACCGTGTCAACACCGGGACATCAGGTTGCAACTGTCGGAAAATTGGAAATCGGCCCCGATGCCCCAAACGTCATTCCTGGTGTAGCGCATCTCACACTGGAAGCGCGCGATTTGGACGCAAAGAAAATCGAGGACATGGGAAAAAAGTTTGAAGCTGCCGCAAACAAAACAGGCAAAGACACGCACACAACGGCTTCTATTTCTCGCACCTACAATACCTTGCCTGTTTTAGCAGACCCTAAAATCATGTCCATCATCGCGGATTCAGCCAAAGAACGTCACTATACACAAATGCAACTACCAAGCGGCGCCGCACACGATGCCCAAGAAATGGCCGCGATCGGTCCGGTTGGGATGATTTTTATTCCCAGCAAAGGCGGAATCAGCCATTCGCCGGATGAATATTCTTCGGATATAGAAATTGAACGTGGAGCGAATGTGTTGTTGCGCACGTTGATGAAGTTGGACAAAAAATAGATCGGTCTTGGTTTGGAGTTGCGGTTTGGAGTTTCAGTCCAGTCTCGGTCCCAGTTAGTCGGCTGAAAACTGAAACTAAACTGAAACCGCAACAGTACTGAAACTCCAAACCCCAAACCGAGACTGTTTTAAAATACCGCGCCCGTAATAACGGCTTGAATCGAACTAGATGCAAGCGATGCGTGCCATGGATAGATATTAATCATAGGATTGAACGTAAAACCTTTCACGAATTCCCACGCAATCCCTGGTTCAACGTCTGGCGTATAGTTCTTCATGCCAGAAATAAATCCGGTACCTTGGTTACGAGTCAACTGAAGTGCATCCACCCACACCGTGAAACCAACTTTTTCTGAAAATTGGTAAGTACAGTTTGGTGCAGCGTAAATCTTATAACTTGTGAATCCAGGCACCGCAGTTGTTGTCGGAATATAAGCCGTCACATAGGTGTATAAAGACACGTTCCATTTTGAATTTGGAATATCGTAACTAATATTAAATGTCGGAGACAAACCAGTCGCCATGTGTTGACTGCGAAGAATGTCTTCCGTCGTAGCAGGAAGCTGAGCCGTGAGCTTACCCGAAATATTTAACCCGCCCTGATTCACTAAATTCTTTTTACCGATCACAAGCAGTGGATCCCACATTTGCAGTTCACTGTTTGTTCCAGCAACATTTGTAAATGGCGAATAAAAGAAGTGTGTGATCACGCCCGCTGTCACGTCTGAATTAATCTTGTATCCTGTCGTAATATAACTTTCCAACGACTGTGTATTGGTGCGATCGGTCGCCCCATAAACGGTCGGTTGAAACGTGCTGTCCAATTTTCCAAGACCAGGACCACGAAAAACACCAAAGTAACTGAGTGCTACTTTTTTGCTAATTGCATCCAGGACACTTGATCCCTGGGCTGTTCCTGTTGAAGTCTGAGTTGCTGAATCAGGTGGAGCTGCTGCCCCCGTGACGTTCGCTGGAGTGCGATCGTTACTTTGGACCGCTGCGCCCATTGTTGCTGCTGCGCCGGATGGCGATGTTGCCTGATTTTTTTGTGTTTCAACGGCGACTGCTGTCCCGCTGCTTTGTGCCAAGACGTTTGGACTCACTAATAGCAATGCCAATACCCATACGGAATGCTTCATTGTTTTCCCCCTCTATGTTACCGGCACCGCAGGCTTTCGAATCTTCAGCCCCCTGAAAACTCACTGCTATTGCGCCTTGTTTGCAATGCAAGCAAACTTGCTATCGCTTTATCCTTTGCTTGTGACTTGCATTGCAGGCCCCCCTACAAAACTGTCATCTCGCAATCACGTTATGGAAGAACATCGGGCAGCGTCAAAAAAAATATATTCATTTTTAATGTTCGAATTAATGTTTTAAATCATTGACTTGATGCATCGCGTCTAACGTATATTTATTTATTATTTAATAAATATGAAGCAATGCATTGATTTTGGAGCCATCCTGGCACCAAACAGATACTTTTTACAATTATACGAAAAAGCCATTTTTTCAGCCTAAAACCACACATTTTTCAATTATCGTAACGCATCGAGTTATTGTCGTCCTGCCAATTTCTAACAGGAATCTAGAATTTCAAAATTAAACTAATGCTACAAATTCTTGAAACAACAAGAAAAGGACCCCCCGATTGAAAGCACCCATGAAAATATTTTTATTATTTATTTATGTAATTACTTTCTACGCCCCCCACGCGCACGCAATGTTAACGGTGTTCGACAAAGATGACTGGAAATTAGGAATCACAGGTTTTGTTGAACTGGATTCTATATACGACAGCACCCGAAGCTTTAACGAGTCCCCGGGGAACACCCCGGTATCCCGCTTTGGTACAACAAATGGCGACAACGGCCGCACGCAAATGTCGCTTCGAAACTCGCGGCTAGCATTAAGTCTAGACGCCCCTGAAGTCGACGAATGGAAAACGAATGGTTACATTGAAACTGATTTTTTAGGGTACGACCCGTCCGCGCCCGCTGTGACAGAAAATGCTTATTTCACGAATCCAACTTTGCGTTTGCGGCACGCCTATTTTTCTGTGGAAAAAAATGGCTGGCAAATTTTAGCAGGACAAACGTGGTCATTATTCGGTTGGCAATCGGGATATTTTCTTTCGACGGTGTCCGTGGCACCCGTTGCAGGCATGCTCTATCAGCGAACACCAAGGGCCAGTGTGATCAAAACGATCGATTTGGGGGCAACCCACTCGGTTCAAACTGGTGTTTCGTTAGAACGCCCCACCCAACGCGACAGCACCGTTCCCAATGTTCAAGCTGCGCTGAAATGGATGTTTGCTGGGCGCAAGTCCGCGTACGCAACGCCAACAGGATGGGATCCACGCGGGGTTCCGATGTCTGTTGAAGTGTCAGGAACTTTTCGTGAATATGAATTCAGCAACACCATTCACCAATCGGGTGAAGCCATCGCAACGGACATTCAGATTCCGATTTTAGAATCACACGACAAGGACCTGTCCAATTCAATAACCCTGACTGGCGAGTTTACTTATGGCACGGGTTACGGTGACGAATTCAGCAACTGGACGGGCGGCCTGCCGCAGTTAAGCACAGCAAGCAATCCACCTGCGACGACCAATCTCGATCCGGGACTAGGGGGCGCAACCCAAGCCGGCGGATTTGCGTTGGTGGACCTTCAGACTTTCAACGGCCAATTGCAATATTTTTTGAATAACACGCAGTGGTTTACGATTGGCTATGCACAATTGAGTTCTTCCAATATGGCGCAATTTATTCCGTCAGCAGGTATCTACGACAAGACTGAGGTTTACTTTGTAAATGCTGCACACGATTTTACACCGCACGTTCGGGTCGCCTTGGAAGCAGCACAATTCGTCACGCATTATTTAAGTGATCTGTCCCGTGCCCGCGACAATCGGGTCATACTAAGCGGGTTCTTTCGATTCTGAAAAACTGTCGCAACTGGACTGCCACTCCAAACTGAAACTCCCAACCGAGACTGTTCGTTATTCCGCCCTTTGACAGCGCGCATTTGGATCGTTTTGCGCAGGATCAGATGAAACTTTAACGTACCCGTAGTACCAAACAATTCGGCGCGGTGCCAATTCATCAACAAAGCTGTTCCCCGCCGCTGCGTTTGTCACGTTCACTGTTTGTGCTGGAAGATCGGTCACACACCAACCATAGTGATCCGTGACGCTCGAATCGTTAGGATCGAGCTGTTCGCGCGGCCCGATGCCCGCGATGCTTTTTAAAAAGCCGCCCTTGGCGACGTCTGTGACTTCATAATTTAATTTAAGATCACTGAGCGCCAATTCCGTAATTTCCACAACGGTTTCTGACGACACCGAACACACATTTTGGGAAAAAGTCGAGGCTGATAGCACTGCAAAACCTTTCTGATTTGGAGTCTGCAAAGTCACGTTCTGTGAAGGAACAATGACTGTCACACTGACATTTGAGTCATTTTCAGAGTTTGAAAAGTGATTGCGCGCATCTTGGCCAAGGGCCACGTTCGAGAGCAAACCGACTAACAATAAAATCATGAGAATCCTCCTAGGGTGTTTATGCAGCGCTGTTTTCTATGGAGCATATTTAATCTATCCAGTGGAACTGTCAACGTGCAGGATAAATTTTTAAATGCAGAATTCAACTGATGCGAAAAGTTCGTTCGTTAGAATGCGCTTGTTCCAATAAGCATTGTGATCGGCGATCTGAAATGTGTGGTTGTAC
>Ga0206824_10164_pt1 | contig 22376 bp, 17 predicted proteins | sample Alteio_BWOrgCont_82_FD_152874 | JGI IMG/M metagenome (GOLD analysis project Ga0206824, IMG submission 152874) | Enriched cells from forest soil in Barre Woods Harvard Forest LTER site, Petersham, Massachusetts, United States -... | ecosystem: Environmental > Terrestrial > Soil > Temperate forest >...
TTGTGGCAAAGCAGATGCATTCATTTGCCCTGATAAAATACTGAATACGACTAACAAAATGCTTAAAGTTTGAACTTTATATTTTTCCATACAGATAGATCCTTAACCTTGAGTGTTTTAGTCCTTTATGCGGTTCCTGTCAAGCTTACGAGTGGGTATTTTTCAAAAATTTTATTAAATGAATGTAATTTATTTTGTTGCTGTTGCGTTCAATTCGATTTGTAGACGATTTGCCATTCATTTGATTCTCGATTAAATAGTTCATAGCACAACGTTCTACACGAAGGGATCGACATCCATGGGCATACAACGGCACTTCAGACAGATAGCAATTCTAGCGATTTTTCCAATCACGTCCTTTGCAGCAAATGAAAACTCCATTGGAATCGGCGTTCAAGATAAATCAACGGGCGACGAAATTAGCGTAAGTTGCGTGGAATGGTCCGTGGATCGCAGCGTGTGCAATTCCGTTCAGTTTATGTTGCTTAAAAATAATCAGCTGACGCCCATCGGCCCAAAACTGAACAGCGAAGCGGCGGCGACTCTGGGACATTCTTCCCCGGCGCCGGCGTCGAACGACAAAGGTGCTTCGATCGCGCCTGCGAACGCTTTTGAAGTGACAAAGCTAGCGTATGGCGGTGGTAGCGACGGTGGCACGATCATTGGTTCTTTGTCTGGCGGGTCTGCAGGCCTTGTTTTGTTGGCCGGGGGATTCGCTGCGCTGGGACAGACGGTTCAAGGAATTGGGGGAACCCCATTTTTGTCGCCCGCGACCCTACAAACGGTGCCGACGATTGATGTCAGTCCGGAACAAGTTTCGACCAATATTTCTTACACCCGAAATGTAAGTGAAACCGTGTCCGGACAGCCGGGATGGAGCGATTTTTGGAATCAAGCCCCCAACGAAACGCCAGAGCAACGCGCAGCCAGTTTTTCCAATTTATACGCCACCGGTGTATCCGGATTGGTCACTGCGAATTCCATTCCTGCAAATTATTATTTAGTTAGAATTGAATACAGCGCCGTCAATAGCACTTACAGCTTTGTATTCATTCCGTCTAATATGACCAGCCAGTATGCGCACGATTTGTCCGTTCAAGAATCCCAAGCACAGCAGAAATACAACACAGAACAAGCTCAGATCAACGCTGTGACTGCTAGAAACGCATGGGCAACACACATTGCAAAGCAAAGACAGAAATTATATTTCGGCATTGGGTTGGGCATACCGGTGGCTATATTGCTTAGTCCTGTAGTCGTCGACTTAATCCGTGATGTTGTCATGTATCCGGCCGAATCCATTCGCTATGATTTGGAAAAGAAACGAAATGGCAAACGATCTAAGAAACTTGCTGAAGAGTGGAAACTGGCGTGGTCTGCACTTTTGATCGATAAAAACGCGGACCAACCTTTAACGGTGTCCACCAAGATTTTTTCTGCAATTCAAACGACATTACAAGCGACGAAATAAGTCGTTTGAAGGGATAACGATCGATGCGATCCAAACGAAAATTGCGACAAAATTGGATCTGTGTCGCGATCTTCGCTTTTGTTCCGTTGGTTTCTTATGCTGGTACAGCGTCTATTGGTGTCGGGATCTTAGATCAATCAAGTGGTGACGAAATTCATGTCGATTGCGTGGAATGGTTGGCCGATCATACCGCCTGCCAGGCTTTGCAGTTTGTTTTATACAGCGGTGGCAAAATTAAGGTGCTTGGGTCACGCATGAATAACGTCAACGCGTCGGCAATCGAGCAAAAAACAGCTGCGCCGATTGCGGCAGAAAAACATGAATCAATTGCCCCGGACCGACCATTTGAAATTTCGGAAGATGCTTACGACGACGACGGCTATGGTGATGCCAGTCATAGTTCGATCATGGCTTTCACGGCCGTAGGGATGACGCTGGGTGTACTTGTTACGGGCGGTATCACGGCGTTGGTATACAAAAGCAAGAATGACAAAATGTTTGCATCGCGTCCCGCATTTGTGCCGTCGATTGACGTCAGCACTGAACAGGTTTCAACAAATATTTCGTATGTCCGTAACGTTGTGGATGTCGTGCCGTCTAACAACCAACAGTGGAACCTATTTTGGAGTCAAGCCCTTAACGAAACGCCCGAGCAGCGCGCCGCTGCTTTCTCTAGTCTTTATCCGTCCAGCGTTTCGGGTTTGTATGGGGTTTATGTCATACCTGCAAATTATATTTTAACTCGGATCGAATACAGCAATGTCACGGGTACTTATAATTTGGTCTTTGTTCCACCGAATATGACTGCTCAGTATGCGCACGATTTGGGCGTGCAAGAACAGCTTGCGCAAAACAAGTACAACGTGGAAGCTGCAAATCAAAACGTCGTAAAAAGTAAAAACGCTGCGATCAACAAAGTTGCCAAAAATAAACAGAAAATATTTTGGGGCGTCGGTTTGGGTACAGTTGGTTTGTTTTTGCTCAGCCCGGCAATCGTCGATTTGATTCGCGACAGTGTGATGTATCCAGCCGAAGCCATCCGTGCGAACTTGGAAAAAAAGCAGAATGCTAGGCGAACGAAAAGACTTGCCACGGAATGGAGGGCAGCGTGGTCTGCGCTTTTGATCGATCAGTCGGCGCATCCACTAGTGGTGTCGAAGAAGGTTTTTTCGGCGATTCAAACGGCATTGTTGGCAGAAAAATAAACGGAACGTTATTATGGACCTTACGCTTAAGCTATTGGTTGTCCTTACGATGATTCCACGGATGACCTATGCAGCGGACGATTCGATCGCTGTGGGAATCGCAGATCGTTCTACAGGAAATGAGATACATGCAACGTGTTTGGAATGGTCGGCAGACCACGCATTTTGCAACTCCGTTCAGTTTGTTTTGGTGAGCGATAAACAGATCACGTCGATCGGTCCACATTTCGATGGCGCCGAGGCAGCTTTGTCTCACCAAAAATTCAAAGCGCCCCAATCAGATGAAAGACAAGAATCGATCGACCCGGACAAGCCCTTTGAGGTTTCAGATGCAGCCTATGATCCAGAGGTTGACGGTATTTGTAATTATTCAAACGGATCGATCATGGCCTTTACGGCACTGAGTGGTATTGGTGGATTACTGTTGACTTGGGGGTTTGGAGACCTTGGGTATCGCACCTTGCATGCAAATGGTGCATACAAAACACCTTTTTTAGCACCTTTTGTTACGCAACGTGTTTCACCTATTAACATTAGCACCGAACAAGTTTCGACAAATATTTCTTACGCGCGCAATGTTCAGAGCGTCGAATCATCAACCAGTCAACAGTGGGCCCAATTTTGGAGCCAAGCGGCCACTGAAACGCCAGAGCAACGTGTTGCCACTTTTTCAAGTTTGTATCCGTCCGGTGTTTTAAGTTTGTCCAATCGGAATTCAATTCCTTCGAACTATATTTTAGTGCGCATCGAATACAGCAACATCACTAAAAGCTATAATTTTGTTTTTATTCCACCGAATATGACGTCACAGTATGAGCTCGATCTATCCACCCAGTTAGCTAAAGCGCAACAAAGATATATTTCCGAAATCGCAAATCAAAAGGTGATTGTTGACAGAAATAGCGCTGCGACCCGGGTTGCCAAGCAGCGCCTACGACTATTTTTTGGTGTAGGATTTGGTGCGATTGGGGCACTGCTGATTAGCCCTGTTATTGCGGATTTTATTCATGATGCCGTGATGTATCCGGCTGAAGCGATTCGCCTACAGCTAGAAAAAAAGCACAATTCCGTGCGTACAAAAAAACTTGCGTTGGAATGGGGCGCCGCTTGGTCTGCGCTTTTGATTGATAGAAATTCAGAACAACCATTGATGGTTTCAACTCCGATTTTTTCGGCGATTCAAGCTGCGCTGCAGGTGGGGAAATAGTGTCGCAAGTTTTCGATTGTTGTTTCGCCACCCAGTGCGAATGGTTTTTCATGATCGAACTGAAGCCCGGTTTTGCATTCGCAGCGCCGTTTTGAGTCGGGGTCTTCGTATTCACATCGATCATTTGATCTTTGGCGAATCGTTTGTTTGATTTTGACTGGGATGTAACGAGATCGCACATTTGTATTTTTTACTTCGGTTGACCGAAGTGGCGGTTCGGTTTGTGTCTTGTCGGGAGTGGCCGCTTCATTTGGTTCAAGTTTTTCTTGGCGAACATGGGTGGCAAGCTTTGCAGTCGAAGTCAGTGATCATTTCCCAGCTTCGAGTTCCTGTTTAACTTCCGGAACTTTGACCATTGGCCACATGGCGCTGACGCGTTCGGATGACTGTGATTCGGCATAGCCCAAAGCTTTGTGGCAGTATTCCCACATATGAGTAAGAGACGATTTCGTATAAATTTTCACTGTCAGCACGATACATTAAATTCATTGAAAAGCCCACTAAAATAGCTATAAATATAGTTTTTTATTTGAGCTGCGGATGTTCAAAAAATTCAGACCAAAAAAATAGATACCACCTGCCCGCCTCACTTCGATCGATCGAAGTCAGAAAGCCACGAACTAATTCCCATCATCCACATGAATATCCTGCGGCATCGACAGGTCGTATTGAGCACTGGCGCTGATGCTATTTAACGCTACAACGTTTCCAAGCTGGTCGACCACCGGCCCGCCAGACATTCCTTCTTCAACTTCTGCGTCGATGCAAAAGTGTGTTTCAAAATCGACGCCCATTTCTTTGATGTCTTGGACTTGGTTCAAAACGACGGGAAATGGAATCAATGCCCCCGTGGCAAGCGCTGCGTAATTTTTACTGACCGGAGGTGTGGTCAGCAATATCGACGGACTATTTATCAATCGTTTCATTTCGCTTTCAAACAATGTCGCAGTTAAAACACTGTGAATGACTTTATGGATGGATGGCAGCGACTGACTGATTGCATATCCCGAAGACTGTATTCTTTTTTTCAAATACGAAAATTCTGTGCAAATAGTCGAACGCCCTGACGTTGCCTTTAAATCTGTGTCTTGATGAATCGCATTTTGCGTAGGCAATTGAGTGAGAATTCCTTCCGGAAAACCAATTGGATGCAGAATGGAATTGAAATAAATCGGGTGGTGCGAAAGTTCCGGAAGCTTTGAAACGTCAATCGATTCAGTTAGCTGTTTTTTAAATTGCGACAGGTCGATGGTGACGTAATCGCGATTTTCAAATGTGGTGGCAATGTGGTCTTGAAAAAAACTAAGGTTTTGTGATTGCCCATTTTTATCGAAAAAATACATTGTCACGGCTGTGCCTGCCGTAAAGCTTGTTGTCAGATGGTGGGCCGTATGCAACGTCGGAAAATCGCTTTTTAGAAAAAATCCGCTTCCCATTATTTGATAGGCAGCACTTTTGCTGTCTTTCTGAGTCAACAAAACGACGGCGCTTGGTGATATCAATTTGCCGAGTTCATCACTCTTTAATGGTGCGATTGGAAACTCGGCAGCTTGTTCCATGATCGTTTGATCCAGTGCAGATTCATCCGTGTCTTGACTGGGATTGGCGTACTGGCTGAATGGATTCACCAGTTGTTGTGACAGCGCATATTTCGGATTCAGAAGCGCAAATAAAACCCAAATCACGCGCCATAACGTACATCTAAATGTCTTTGAAGTGAACAAAACACTTGCGGCCAAAAGACGTATTCGCTTGTTAGGGAAGCACTAGGAATCAACGATTTTTCTTAAGCTTGCTGGCCAGTTTGTTGAGATTTTCGTTTAATCCCGGAAAGAAATCATTTTTCCTGAATTTGACCTCTCCATATTCGTCGCCTAGCATTTTTTCAAGGAATCGATTTGCAGCAAACACAGGGCCAGCAGCGCGATTGAAAAATATGATCCCGGCGACCATGGTGACAACCATTAAGATTGCGAACAACAAACCCAGGCATAAAAAAAGCAGCGCCACATCTGGGCGACCTTGGTAAACACGGTAAAACAGCAGAACCACTAGGGACCCCGATACCCCGCCCAATAAAAAAAACACCGTTCCGAACAGGGCACCGGCCAATTGAAATGCGTGGTCGACCATCCAAACCCTGCGCAAATTGATCGTTGGCCAAATGTGTTCGTGTTTTTTGATCAACACCACGATTAAAGCCACAAAGGCAATTTGTTGAATCATGTCCGCAATGTTCATGACGATCGCTTTGCTTGGGCTAATAGGAAGCCAAATAAAATCAATGACGCCGTTGTAATGGATTTTGTCGATTAGGTTTGAACCGTATCCGGCAAAAAGGCAGGACGCTAGCGTGCTAATGGCGGCTTCGACACGAAAAAATAAAAACTGAAAGGCGCAAAAAAGTGCCGCCAAAACTAAAAATAAAATCAAGACAAAAATAATACGAATCAGCGCTGGTGATCCCGACAACATGCCACCAATAAAACCGCCGTTTACAACAAAGCGCGTTCCAGCGGCTAAAACCCAGCCTTTTGACAGTTGGTCAATGGCGGTAATCGCGACCATGGGTACCACAATTTGAAACAATGCACGACCGGCGTTGCTTTTGAGCAAGCTCATAAGAATAGTGTACACTGGCCGTAAAACGATGCGAGTTTTAATCCAACACCTAGTCGAACTTCCAGCATTTCATTACGGCGGCACCGAACGCGTGATGATTTGGTTGGCACGTGGACTGATTGAAATGGGCCATGACGTCGGCATCGTTGCGCTGCCCGGCAGTCATTCACCTTACAAGGGAATCAAAATTTACGGCGGCGAAGCGGAATATTTTTCATCGGGCGACCAATACGACGTCTTTCATTTTTTTACAAATCCGCCGCCGCATTGGATCGAACATATCGGCAACCGTTGCGTGGCAACCATTCAGGGAAATGGGCAGTTGGGTGAAAAGTTTCATCTCAATACTGTTTTTGTCAGCCGCAATCATGCGAAACGTCACGGTTCAAATGTCTATGTTTATAACGGCCTTGATCCGGCAGAGCTGAATTATTCATCTGCATCCCGCCCGGATCGCTATCTTTTTCTTTCGCGCACGGATTGGCGGGTAAAGAATGTCCGAGGCGCGATGTCGATGTGCGCGAAACTTAGAAAAAACTTATGGATTGCGGGCGGGGACGGCCCATTGTGGGCGCGCCTAAAAGTTCAGTGGCGCCGCAGTGCCGGCAGCGACTGGCGATGGATGGGTTCAATCAATCAGGAACAAAAGGCACATTTCTTGACCCAAGGTCACGCCCTGTTGTTTCCGATCCTGTGGAACGAGCCGTTTGGCCTAGTTCAAATCGAAAGTTTAGTCAGCGGCACCCCGGTGCTGGCGAATCCATTTGGAAGTGCACCGGAAGTTTTGGATTTTGCCCCACAGTGTTTGATGCGAAACGAATTAGACTGGGTGAATGCGTTGACTGGGAATATTCAGTTGCCGTCACCGCAAGTTTGTCGTGACTGGGTGATGGCGCATTTTACTTACCAACAAATGGCGAAAAATTATGTTCGGTTATACGATGACGTTTTATCGGGAAAAACCTTAAACGAAAAACAGCCGACGACGCTGATTACGGCAAACGACATCACATGACTAAGCCAAATTTTATTGCCCCTAAAAAAGGAAGCCCACACGAAGGTTCCAAAAAAACATGGTGGGTTGTTTCAGATGGCGCTTGTTCTGGGAATCCTGGACCAGGTGGGTGGGGACTGATTTTGAAGTCACCAGACGGAATCGTCGAAGAATTTTGCGAACGCCACGAACACACGACGAACAACCGCATGGAAATTTTGGGAATGCTGGAAGGGCTACTAAAAATTGAACAAGCTGAAAAGGATTCAGCCCGGATTTGCGTTGTGACGGATTCCAGTTATGTCGTCAAATCGTTCGAACAATACTTGGCTTCTTGGATTCAGCGAAATTGGATGACTGCTGCTGGCCAACCGGTGGCCAATCAAGATTTATGGACACAAGTTCAGGCAATAAAAGCACGCTTGTTAGACCGCGGATTCGACTTTCAAATGAAATTGGTCAAGGGCCACGCAGCAATCGAGTCGAATGAAAGGGCCGATGTTTTGGCGGTTTCTGCGGCGCAAAATCAGGCACCCACGCTTTATCACGGCCCAGAAAGCGCGTATAGCATTTCATTTTCCTTAGAAGCCCGTCAGGTATTTTATCTAAGCTTTGTTGACGGGGTATTGCTGCGCCACACGACCTGGGATGAATGTTCCAAGGTGACTCACGGTAAAAAAGGTGCGAAATTTAAGAAGATCAGCAGCCGACAAGAAGAATTGGAAACGCTTCAATTATGGGGCGTGGAATAAGGATTGTTTTATGACAGAAAATATCATTTCTAGAAACCCCATGACTGGATCGATCTTAAAAGAAATTCCACGCGCACCGACCAGTGAACTGGGCGAAGTGTTCCGGCGTTCGGCGCGGGCGCAGGCGGATTGGGCTAAGGTTCCCGTCAAGGTTCGAGCAAAAAAATTAATTCAACTGCGAGAAGTTCTGGTGCGCAAGGCAGATTCGCTTGCTGAAACAATTCATCTTGAAAATGGCAAACCTGAATTCGAAGCGTATTCTTGTGAAATTTTGCCCGCTTTAGAACTTTTAACTTTTTGTGCCAGTCTGGCGCCACGCGCACTTAAAAATAAAAGCATCTCGATTCGCAATCCGTTTTTGGCGTATCGAAAAAGCTATCTAAATTTTTGGCCCTTAGGCACGGTTGCCGTCATTGCGCCGTGGAATTACCCCTTTTTCTTGGCTTTCGGCGACATTGTGATGGCTGTTGTTGCGGGAAATTCGGTTGTATTTAAACCCAGCGAATACACCCCATGGGTTGGTCAGCGCATTCAAGAACTTTTTGATGAAGCGGGATTTCCCGTCGATTTAGTCCAGACCGTACAGGGTGACGGAAGTTTAGGCGCTGCGATCATCGACCACAAACCCGCCAAAGTTTTTTTCACGGGTAGCGTGCGAACGGGCAAAGCAATTATGGCCCAAGCTGCGCAGTATTTAATTCCAGTTGTGCTGGAATTAGGCGGAAAAGACGCGATGGTCATTTTGCCTGATTCAGATTTAGATTACGCGACTTCGGCAGCGCTTTGGGGCGGTTTTACGAATTCTGGCCAAGTGTGCGCGTCCACAGAACGAATCATTGTTCACGACAGCATCGCTGACTCTTTTATCGAACAGCTTAAAGAAAAAATTGCGCGCGTTCCTGCCGATAATTGGGGCGCGATCACAATGGACAAACAAAAGTCGGTTTATGATGGACAAATTCGCGATGCTAAAGATCGCGGTATGACTTTTTATTGCGGTGGAGAATTCAATTCCGATCGCACGCAATTGAATCCAACGTTGGTTGGCGGCCACGGCATCGAGGAAACCCAAATTTATCAGGAAGAAACCTTTGGCCCGGTGATCGCGATCGCAAAATATCACACGATTCCAGAAGCGATTCAAAAAGCAAATGGGACAAAGTATGGATTGTTGGCCAGCGTGATTGGCCGCGATGTTTCTTTGGCCGAATCGGTCGCCCGTGAATTGCAGGCCGGCACCGTGTTGGTGAACGAAGTCGCGTTTAGCGCTGGTTTGCCAGAGACCCCATGGGGTGGTCTGAAAGACAGCGGTTTTGGTCGCAAACATTCAGAAATCGGGATGATGGAATTTGTGAATGTTCGGCACATCAATCGCCCAAGATTTTCATTCTTGAATATGAAATCTATTTGGTGGTTTCCGTATACCCCTTATCAACGCGAAGCTTTCCGCGCGTGGTTTCAATTGTACCGCGCGTCGCCCATCGATCGTTTGAAGGCTATTCCACATTTGTTGTGGAACTTGCTGCAATTGTTAAAGCGCGAACCGCGGATTTAGTTGCAGGCTGGAAGTGTAATTTGCATGTCGGTCTTGAAGTGCGTGATCATGTGAAATTCATTGCAGCCGCATTTATACCGCACGTCCAGAATCACGTCACCTGCCCATGTTCCGGCAGGTATATATTGATTGAGCTCAGTAAACTCCGCCGTACTTGCCTTTCCCCGCGTGCCGCCATTTGATTTTTCAAAAAGAGTCTGCATGTGATCAGTGACGTTCACGATCGGCGTGATGCGTGTAATGCGAGCGGGCCAGCCGGGTTGCCAGCCCATGCTGAAGGTGCCATAAGCATTAAAGTTGCTGGGATCGATAACTTCGTAATTGGTTTGAGCGCCTTGCGTATATCCAGGAAAACTATGCCGATACATCGTTGCGCTAATGATTCGCATCCAATGTGGGCACGCTTCGCGCTTGACTTGGCTGTAGGGTACATCTAGCCCGGGTTTGGGGTTGTTTGGAAATGACATCTCTGGCGTCTGTCCACAAGGTTCTGTGCTGTACTTTTTGTCCAAAGCGATTCGACGTTGTTGTCCATCGATTAACACACCGTTCATCGTGATGCGATTGTCGGCGACGGCTTTCCAAAAACGGTCGGCTGTGGGCGCATTAAAAGAATTGCTGACTGTTTGTGAAAATCTCAGCTCGGCAGGTTGATCTTTTGGAAGCAATTCAGACGAGACGATATTTTTGTTCCCATCCATTGAGGCCCTGAAAATAGTGACAACCTGAAAAGCGTCTTTGCCATCGACCGTGTTGAATTCAAAAGTTTTAGATTGGTCAACAGACGTGCGGAATGAATCATTCAGCGCCAGCAAAGCTAATTTTGCCCTTGGCAGTGTGTAGTGAAAAAAAGCATCTGATTCTAGATTGTCTTCTTTTTCGTATTTAGTTTTTAGGTCTTCAATTTCTTGTTGCGAATGTGCGTTTGCTGCGTCCACTTCGTATTTCGCGATGAAACGGAAAAGATCTTTAACCGAGACGTCTTTCGGAACCAATTCGCCATACGGATTGGGCACCATGATTGAAACGGTCGCGTTGTTGGCGTCGTCAACGGTGCCTTGGGAATAAAGGCGCAATTTGCGCACTTGTTCATTAAAAACCTTGGTGAACGCTGCCCCTAAATTTTGAACGTCGTCTTGATAGTTCAGAACGAATTGTGCATTGGCTTTACGCGCGTCGATTTCTGCTTGATCGCACGGCGTTTGTGGAGTGCACTTTTTTAAAGCATCCATCTCTGCGGTTGCTTGCGCCTTGGCCTCGGCAACCCCGGCAAGGCTTGGCTTGGGTTGATCGGTGGTTTTATTTTTTGAATTATTTCCAGGATCGTATTCAACGCCGGATTGATAGGTCTTCGAGCTTTGCTGTTGGGCGAATGCCCCTGTCGGAAAGCATAAGGATAACGCCATAGATGCCAATATAAAGTGCGCGTTCATGGCGCAGGTATAGCTTGTTGCCAAGTCATTGAGCAAGCAAACACAGCATATTTTGGCAGTTTAAATAGGATTAATTTATAGATTCCCAGTCAATTGCATTGTGGAAGGGTGATCGCTTGATAGGACTTGTAGTGGCTTAGCATGACCCGTTCTTCGCACCTACATTTGTAATGAATTTCCATAATCACGTTGGGGTGTCCACTTTCGCCCTTGTCGATGTGAAATTCTGGAAATTCGTTGTAAATCAGCGGTCCAACTGTTCCACCATGTGATTTTTCAAAAATATTTTGTACTTTGTCGGTGACATTCCAAATTTCAGAGGTGCGTGTAATTCCGTATTGTATGTAGGCTCCAGGTCTTCCGTAAGACACGAGGCCGGCTGGATGGTCTCCGCCCCCATATCCTGCATTGATCGCCCAATCGTGCCGATACATCGTTGCGCTGACGATTCTAACCCATGGTGGACAGGCATCACGCTTGACTTGACTGTGGGGTACATCTAGCCCCGGTTTTGGGTTGCTTGGAAAAGTCATCTCGGGCGTTTCGCCGCAAGGTTCTGTACTGTATTTCTTATCCAAAGCAATTCGACGTTGTTGTCCATCGATTAACACACCGTTCATCGTGATTCGATTGTCTGCGACGGCTTTCCAAAAACGATCTGCAGATGGCGCATCAAAAGATTTTGTGATCGTTTGGGAAAAACGGAGTTCAGCAGGGCGATCTTTTGGAAGCAATTCAGACGAGACGATGTTTTTATTCCCATCCATTGATGCCCTGAAAATAGTCACTACCTGAAAAGTGTCTTTGCCATCTTCGGTCGCAAATTCGAATGTCTTGGACTGATCGACTGAAGTGCGAAAAGAATCATTTAATGCCAGCAAAGCTAATTTTGCCCTTGGCAGAGTGTAGTGAAAAAACGCGTCAGACTCCAGATTGTCTTCTTTTTCGTATTTAGTTTTTAGGTCTTCAATTTCTTGTTGCGAATGTGCGTTTGCCGCGTCCACTTCATATTTCGCGATGAAACGAAATAAATCGTGGACGGATACGTCTTTTGAAATCAACTCGCCATAAACATTCGGAACCATGATTGAAACCATTGCGTCTTTGGCGTCGTCAACAGTGCCTTGGGAATAAAGGCGCAATTTGCGCACTTGTTCATTAAAAACCTTGGTGAACGCTGCCCCTAAATTTTGAACGTCGTCTTTGTAACTGAGAACGAATTCTGCATTGGCTTTACGTGCGTCGATTTCCGCTTGATCACACGGTGTTTTTGGAGTGCACTTTTTTAAAGCATCCATTTCAGCTGACGCTTGTGTCGTGGCTTCGGCAACCCCGGCAAGACTTGGCTTTGGTTGATCGGTGGGCTTGGTTTGTGAATTGTTTCCTGGATCGTATTCAACGCCGGATTGATAGGTCTTCGAGCTTTGCTGCGCGAGTGCGTTGGTCGAAAAATGCGTAGCTAATACAAATGAAGCGATAACAAAGACGCGCATCGCGCCGTTATAGCGCGCGGGTAAGGGGTTGAGCAAGAAACGATAATGGTTGAAAACGTCCAGTTAATTACAGGGTGGAACGGTGATCGCCTGATAGTCTTTGTAGTGATTGATAATGGTTTTTTCTTCACAACGACATTTGTAGTGAATTTCGATGATGAAGTCGTGGCGTGGGGCGGTTCGATCGAACGCGTAGCTGCTAAATTCAGTTGTAGTGGGCTGTCCACGAGTACCGCCATGAGATTTCTCAAAAAGGGCTTTCACCTTGTCCGTAATATTATAGATAGGCGATATGCGCGTGATGTCCCAGGGTATGGGGTGATTTGTTTCACCGTAAACGGTGACACCTTGGCTTCGTAGTTCTGAATTGCTGATGTACACGTGATCCCGGCCCGGAACATTATTAAAATCATGCCGATACATGGTTGCACTGATCACACGCATCCAAGGTGGGCACACGTCGCGGGTCATTTGATTATAGGGAACATCAAGGCCGGGTTTTGGTTCCGTTGGAAAAGTCAGTTCTGGTGTCATTCCGCAAGGCCCTGTGCTGAACTTTTTGTCCAGCGCGATCCGCCGTTGGGTCCCGTCGATTAACGTTCCGTTCATCGTGATGCGGTTGTCCGCAACCGCTTTCCAAAAACGGTCAGCAGTCGGGGCATTGAAAGAATTGGTGACTGTTTGAGAAAACACAAGTTCTGCCGGGCGATCTTTTGGAATGAGTTCTGAAGAAACAATGTTTTTGTTTCCGTCCATCGATGCTCGGAAAATGGTTACGACTTGAAATGCATCTTTGTCGTCTTTTGTAGCAAATGCAAACGTCTTGGATTGATCGACTGAGGTGCGGAAGGAATCGTTCAGCGCCAGCAACGCTGATTTTGCCCGCGGCAACGTGTAATGAAAGAATTCGTCGGATTCAAGGTTGTCTTCTTTTTCGTATTTTGTTTTTAAAGCTTCAATTTCTTGCTGCGAATGCGCGTTTGCGGCTTCTGCTTCGTATTTTGCGATGAATCGGAATAGGTCTTTGACTGAAACATCTTTTGGAACTAATTCGCCATACGGATTGGGCACCATGATCGAAACGTTCGCGTCGGTGGCATCGTCGATCGTGCCTTGGGCATAAAGCCTTAGTTTGCGTACTTGTTCGTTAAAAACTTTGGTGAATGCGGCGCCTAAATTTTGAACGTCGTCTTTGTGATTCAGTACAAATTCTGCATTGGCTTGACGTGCGTCGATTTCTGCTTGATCGCAGGGTGTTTTTGGAGTGCATTTTTTGAGGTCATCCATTTCCTGCGCAGCTTGGGTCACTGCTTCCTGGACCCCAGCAAAACTTGGTTTCGGTTGGTCAGTGGGCTTGGTTTGTGAATTGTTTCCAGGATCGTATTCAACGCCAGATTGATAGGTCTTCGAGCTTTGCTGTGCGTGTAGGTTTGTTGGAAAACAAACAGCGAGCGCTAATGATGCAATAACAAGGGCCGCGTTCATGGCGACTTTATAGCGTGTATCCAAGTGATTGCGCAAGAAACGAAAACAATAGAAATGAACTAGTGTGTTGTTACATCGAATTCATGTAAAAGCGGCATCCACGGCGGCCATCGCGTGAATTCGCGTGGTGTCTAGCAACGGCACGGTAAAGTCTTGCCCTGCCAACAAGATGGGAATTTCTGTACAGGCCATCGCAATTCCGTCGGCACCGAGCGCGACCAGTTTTTTCGCGTGGTTCAAAAAAATAGCACGGGTTGTTTCCGTAAAAATTCCTTGGGTGAGTTCACTGTAAATTAAATCATGCATCTGGGGCCAATCAGCTTGATCGGGCACCACGATTTCGATTCCCTGTTTTGCAGATGATTCGGAATAAAACGTGCCACCTATGGTGTAGGTCGTGCCCATTAAACCTAATTTTCGTAATCCGTTTTTTTTTGCGTGTTTTGTGACGGCATCCGATATCGAAATCAGCGGGATGCTCACACTTGCCGTGACTTCTGGAACAAAGCGATGTGGAGTGTTTGAACACATCAGGAAAAAGTCAGCTCCACCTTTTTGCAGGGACTGCGCCGCAGAACAAAGAATAGCCGAATTTTTTTGGCGGCTAGGGTCAGACCAAGCGTCGCTGAAATCCTGGAAGTTCACGCTCGATAAAAGAATTTTTGCCGAATGTTGTTTACCCAAACGGTTATGGATTTCCGTGTTAATGATGCGGTAATAATCGATGGTCGAATGCCAACTGAGGCCACCGATCAGGCCGATGGTTTTCATGGCGCTATTCTATCACGGATCGTCTGAATCCATTTCAGGATCACTTTGCTGTGGTGTAGGGCTATCGAAATTTAATTCAGCTAAATAAATCGATGTTCCCTTAATTGCCGTCTGGCCGCGAAACCAGGTCCACCAGTTTTTGCTCAGCTGACTGGTGTAATTGGCAATCAGAAAACGACTTTCGCTGAGCGGCACGACGGACATGTACGCGGTATCACCAGCCGATGGAAAATCCATCATCCACTCTAATTCATGTGTTTGTTTGTTCAGATGGTAAACAGCCGTCCGCATTTTTGTCAGTGAATAACGGATCAACTGAAACCAGCGTTGCGAATTGAATGGCAGTCCGCGCATGTGGCGATCGTATTGGCCGCCCAAACTGCGTCGCGCAACAACGTAAAATTCATTTTTATATTTGATGATCTTGGATGAATCGTAACGGTTAGGATCAGATTCCTTTGGTGTATTCCACGTGCCATAGTCGTTCGCGCTTGCGGTGATGACTTGGGAACCCCATCCAGTAGAATCACCGTCTTCTAAACGCGTTTCGCCCCACATTGTGCCTTGATCGTCCCATTCGATCGAGACTTCGGATACTCCACCTGTATAAACAACGGGTGTGGAATGGCCCGGCAACGGTGACCAGTTCAAACCGTCGCGGGACACGCGAAAATTAACTTCGACGGGTTTCGGTTTAAAGGTGTAGTGACCGCCTTTGTAGGACGTCATATAATACTGATCGTTGTGTTCTTTAATGTCCCAAATGACTTCTCCTGAAAATTTGTCGTGATCAATTTCTTTCCATTGTTTTGGTCCTTGATAAACCCAACGATAAACTAATTTTGGAGTGAATGATGTTCCGTTGGCTCCCAATTTTACGGCATACAAATACAGATGATCCTTGGTGGCAACGAATCGAGGTTCGCGCAAATCGGACCCAACTGAGAATGTCGTTTCGAAATTCCATTTGTTGCCTTCGTTTTCGTTGTTCGAGATCACGGACAGCAACGTTTTTTTCGACGCAAAATGGGTTGGAGCTGTTCGAAAAGCCATGAACAAGGTCCCATTGAATTTCTTGATGTCCACATTGTTGTTTGAATGCATGACGGTCAGTCCGTCTGGTAGCTTGTCGCTGGGCACGACCCACCGAAAGTTTTCCATTGTCACGGCGTTCACAGTCGAAGAAAGGGTCCAAAGTAGGGAAAAAAGTATAAGCATGGTGCTGCCTCAGTGATGTCAGTTTCAAAAACGGTTGCGCGAGGGATAATAATATTAAATTAAGCGTATTTAAAAGTTAAAAATTCATGTTAATTGACTAACGTGCATTCAATTGTAAAAATTGCGCACTCTAATCTATTCAGATAGTCTGATTTGGCCGCACGAATCGGGCGATCGCTGGTCAGGCCAAGCAATTGGCAAGGCGAGAGGAAAGTCCGGGCTCCACAAAGCACGGTACCGGCTAACGGCCGGGAGCTGATTTAGCAATGAATCACGCGACGGAAAGTGCCACAGAAAATATACCGCTTCGAAAGAAGTAAGGGTGAAATGGCGGGGTAAGAGCCCACCGCCCGTTTGGTAACAAATGGGGCAGGGAAAACCCTACTGGGAGCAAGATCGAATAGGCAAGGTGAAGTAGCTTTGCTTCGCAAGTACTTGCGGGTTGAGATTGCTTGAGCCCACGGGCAACCGCGGGCCTAGAGGAATGGTCGCCTCCTGCGTGAAAGTTTGCTTCGGCAAGTTTTTACGAAGAAGACAAGACCCGGCTTACAGATTCGTGCGGTTTATTTATTACTCTGAACTGATGCCAAGATGCCGGGGACACTGTTGGTCCAACGGGCCCGGCTATTCACCATGAAATCGGTGGCAAGTTCTTCGCATTTAATCACTAGGTTCTGCAGTTTACTCGAATCAGTGAAAAACTGTGGAATGTCATATTTGCAAAGTTGTTCTGCAGCAAAACTAATATAAAACGCATTCAGCAATAACGAGTATTCGTTTGCACCGAATTTTTTTCGAAGAACTTTATCATTTTTGATTCCCGCAACCAATTCAGGTTGTGCGGCATCCAGAAACACTGCAAATTGTTTTGATAAATGCGCCGCAATCAGTTTCGAAGCACTAGAAATTTTTTGTCGCTGGCTAGCAAGAAGCTGCGTGGCCTGGTCGATCGTTTCCCGTGCTTTTGTTTCATTTGTAGTAATGGTTTCTTTGGTAAACAGAGGCAAAAGGACAAGCGCTTGTTCGGCTTGATCTTTGTCAACTGCGATCGACAGATAATTCCTAAAGTAACGTGAATAATCAGATAGTTTTGTAAGATAAGTGACCGCATCTTCACAATCTTGATCGCAATTGCAATCCGCGTCGTCATCATATTCTTGGTCGTTTAAGGCGGTGACAGCGACTAGGACTTGTGTTTCGTTGAAAGACTGACCTGTCGCTTTTTTCCCAAGGATCAATCGCAGAAAGAGGCTGTCGAAATTGGCGGTCATCCTGTCCGTAACGTCCCCTGCAGCGACCTGGGCGTGATTATTTGGTTCTACATAAAGTCGAGAAGGGTCGTTGAATGCTGGTCCGTCATCGGCTGTCGCATAGTCATCCAATACGGTTTGTATTGCGCCTTGAATTGCACTTTCGCCGTCGTCGCCGTCCTCGTAACTATTTAAAGCCGATACCATGAGCTTTTGTATTTGATCACTTTGTAGCATTGCTGGGGATGCGACAATCGCGTCACGGATTTTGATTTGGTTTTCAGGTTTTGAGAAGTCTTTCAAAGTTTTCGCGGAATTTGCGTTGGCCGTTGCGCAGGTAAGCATCAGAACGAGTGAGGTCAGGTTATTCATAATTTGTGTAATTTATTTGATAGGAATTGTTTAGTCAAATACTAAAAGGGCGATCTGCTCAAATCGATTCAATAGTTTTAATTTAAAGTCTGCAGTAAGGCTAGTGATACATCTCCATCAGCGACGTGAAGATTTGGCTGATGTGCTGTTGGCTTTCAGTCGATAGATTTTGGAGTCTCGCCCAAATCAGTAACTCAGTTTGCATGTCCAGCATGCTGCCCGTAATCGTTTGCAGATTCGATTGAAAATCACCCACTTCGCAAAGTTCATTCACGACAGTGGATTTATAAGCTGCAACGGTTAGGTACCATGAATCCAGATATTGTTCGAACAGTAAGGTCTGTATTTTGTTTTTTGCTAAAACCGCATCTAAGGTTTCGTTTATGGCTTTGATTTGCGATAAATCGAACTTTAGCGTTTCTAGCTTGGCTTTTAATTTCTTGGCGTTTTGATTCAGCTGAGGTTCATTCAGAATACCGATGACCATTTCAAAGTCTTTGTTGGTGGCCCCGACACTTTGTTCGGTTAATTTCAAGGTTGGCAAAATATCAGCCAGAAATTGGGTATTCTGCCAGCTAGCGATTCCAATGTAAGATTTCCAAATCAGGGATTTGCTGCGAAAGGGTAGTTGAGATCGGATGATGTCGTTCGCGATGCCGGTTGTTTTATGGACCAAGGCCAGTGAATCAATTTGCAATTCGTTCAATTTTTCATGGTTGACCGCGATTTTGGCTAATTCTGTGTTTACTTCACCTTGAAAATATTCCTGCCATTTTAGCCGAAAAACATCGGCGAAATCCTTGATTTGTTGGTGATAGCCTTTTAACAAATCAGGAACTTCGGTCGACATTTCCTGAAGGTTTTTACCCATCATCCAATTCACGATGGTTGTCCCATCCGCCAAAGCCAGGTCAACGTGACTGGCGACCAGCTTGGATTTCAATTTTTCTTCTAGAAGTGCATATTGTTCTGGGTCGATTTGGTTTAAAGCATCTTCACCCAGCGGTCTCATCGTGCCTTGATCTAGAATCGCGGTGACTTTCGCATCGATGCCGTTCACGTCTTTGGCTGCATGGAAAAGAAAAAAATAAAGATCGTGTTCAGCGCCGACTTCTTTGGCCGCCGTGAATGCCGACTTTAGAAAAGGCAATGCATCCAAGCCAAACGGCAAGGCTTTCGCTGTTCCAATAAACAAGAAAAGGAGTGGAACGCAAAGCGCGAACCGTTTAGGGGTGAGCATTGCAAATAGTTATAAGTTTACTGAATTGATCTAGTCAATGTTTGGCGAATGAAAGAGCTACTCAATACTTTTAGTGTAAGTTGAATTGCTCTGACAACGATTTGAAAATTTGGACGATGCGATTCTGGGTTTCTATAGAAAGACGCTGACTTTTAGCCCATGCAATCAGTGAATTTTGCATTTCTAGCAGACTGCCGGTGACCGTTTGAAGATTCGATTTGATATCTGCCGCCTGCCAAAGTTCATTGACGACGGTCGATCGATAGACTGCCATCGTCAATGACCAAGAATCTAAATATTTGTCGAACAGTAAAGTTTTCGTTTTATTTTGAGCGATCAATTCGTCGAGGGTTTGGTTCAGCGCTTTCATTTGCGCAAAATCAAACTGAGCATCTTCAAGTTTTAGTTTCAATTTTTGGACGTTAGTGGTCAGGTCGGGATCATGAAGGATACCAATAATCATCTCCAGGTCTTTATTCGTAACCCCGATTCGATAATTCGTTACTTTTAAGGTTGGCAATATTTCGGCAAGGACTAAAGAATCGCACCAATCAGCGATACCCTTGTAAGCTTTACGCAGTAACATCTTGCTTTCAAACGGTAGCGCTGATGCCAAAAGCTCATTACTGATGCCATAAGTTTTGTTGATTAAATTTTGGGTCGCAGTTTCCAGTTCAGTCATTTCCAACTGGTTTTTAGCCAATTTTTCGGCTTCTGATTCAAACGTTACGTCCAGAACAGTTTCCAGTTTTTCACGCTGAATGGCAGCTAAGTTCTGGATCGTTGGTTTATAGTCGCGAAAGTAAATCAATGCGGGTATTTCCCCGGACATGTGTTCGAGGTTTTTACCCATCATCCAATTCAAGATCAGGGGTCCGTCAGCTAAAGATAGATCAACATCATCGGCGTATAACGAAGATGTTAATTTGCTTTCTAGAATTTCGTATTGTTCAGCATTGATTCCGTTCAACGCGTCTTCGCCTACGCTTTTGAACATACCGTCGTAAAGTAGCATGACTAGTTTATTGTCGAGAGGTTCGGAGCTGTTTCTTATGGATTGAAAAAGAAAATGATAAAGGTCATGTTCGGCGCCGACTTCTTTAGCCGCCACGAAAGCGGACTTTAGAAATGGCAGTCCGTCTAAGCCGAATGGCAGGGCATTCGCTGTTCCGCATAGCAGCAGGATGTTGAGTGCAAAACGAAGCATTGCTGAAGTTATAATTGACTGAACGGGTTTCGTCAATTTAACCAGGGATGGTGTGACGTTAAACTGATTTTATTTAGTCATCGGGGAACGAAGACCTAGCTTTTCGCCGATGCTTCGATTGCGTAAAGGACCTTTTCGAAAACCTGCACAACTTTTTCAGAATAATGCGGGTAAACATTCGCTTTTAAAAATGCGCGGGTCACTTGGGTGATGCCCAGGTCGGCATATGCATTGATTAGGCTTAATACTTCAGCCATCGGATGCAACTGAGTGCCACCGATGCGGTTTGGATATCCTGTTCGATCGCGTCTTTCGTGCGACTGGCGAATCACTTGAAGCGTTACTTGTGGCATCGAAACCGATTGTTCAATCAAGTCGGCCGAAAGCATCGGGTGACGTTGATAGTGACTCAGTTCGTCCTTCGACATTGTCTCGACAGGTTTTTTAGATAGATCACCAAACGGGGTTTCGTACAAAGAAATATCTTGGAACAGCGAAGCAACCCCTAATATTTCAACTGTGCTGGACTTTTCAAACTCAAGCGCGCGACAAACCAAAAATGAAAGCGTTGCACAGGAGGCACTTTTATCCGATTTTTTTGCACGTTCGATCAGTTCAATTAATCGATGGGGTGTTTTCGTTTGAACATCCTGGATCACTTGGAAAAGTGCAGCAAGCATTTCAGACGTTTGTTCAATCAAGTGTTCTTGCAAACCGCCATTGCGAATTTCAGTCAAAATTGACTGTGTTTTAAAGAAAAGTTCTGAAGTTTTCCAGCCATTTGAAATGCAATCCATCTGTGCGAAATCGCGTTGGGCTTTTTTTACGATCGTGCGCACTTCTTGAAGTTGGTCTGATTGAATGAACAACCAATCAGTTTTCTTTGCCAATTGTCGAAAGTAATCGCCATCGATGTCCGTGTTAGACAAAGCAAATAACCGCAACATACCATCATCGCCTTCGACAAATAAATCGAACGGATAGGTGGATGCCAGGTGAAAATCGCACAGTGGCACAGGCGTGAATCCTGGATGTCGACGAATCAAACCCGAAGGAAGGGGTCTGCGCATCGTATCGGAAAGTTCTTGCGCCAATTTATCTGAATATAAAAAGTTCGTGTTCGTCGGGTTGGGATTTGCCCAACCGCGAACGAGTGTCTGAGAATGTAATTTTTCGTCTTCGACGCGGGCCGGATAGCGGGAATCAAAAACGTAAATTGGGGTTGCCGGTCTTTGCAGCAAGCAAGCTTCGACGAAACGAAGTGGACTAAAGGATGGGTCGTCCGTGGATAAGTAAATTGCGCGAATCGGAGTTTCTGCCGACGCCAAGTACTTTAGTGCCTGAACCATGCTCGATGCGGTCAGGACCGGATGGTCCGACTTTTTCTGAAACGATTCTAAGGCGTGTCGATCCGTGTGGATGACTAAGGAACGCACCATCTTTATATTTTATCTAATTTTCGTTTACTTCAGCAAAAAATGTTGAGTTGCGGGTCGTCAAAAGTCACCGGAAAAACAGGCATGAAATCGGGATGTTCAGCGATATTCAACTGAAATAATTTAGTTGGTTATGCCAATTATTAAGATTTCCTTTTTTAAGAAATAGGAATTCGGAGGTTTCAAGCTGCCAAACGCGGCATTACTCTATCTTCTCTAGTCCGGCAGGGACGACTACACAAACTGCCCCCTTTGAGTGGGCATAGTAGTGACTTAACTGTCTGTAATTACATCAATAATTAATTTTAGAACACTAGTCAAATTCAAAAATAGAATAACTCTCCGAAATATAAGTCAAATTCAATTGGCCATGCCCATTCTAAGGGGGCAGTTTCTAAAGTTTTTTATGCGAAATTCGGACAAAAATGCTAAACCATATCATTCCCATGATGAAACCTTGGAACGTGTCAGATTCGTTGAAACTTTATTCAATTGAAAGTTGGGGTGACCAATACTTCAACATCAATCCCGGTGGCAATTTAACCGTCCATCCGCGACAAGGCATGGGTCCCGGCGTGGACCTGATGAAGGTCATCACCGAAGCAGCTGCGCAAGGTTTAGAGATGCCTTTGCTGGTGCGTTTTCAAGATATTTTACGCCACCGT
>Ga0206824_10165_pt1 | contig 22354 bp, 24 predicted proteins | sample Alteio_BWOrgCont_82_FD_152874 | JGI IMG/M metagenome (GOLD analysis project Ga0206824, IMG submission 152874) | Enriched cells from forest soil in Barre Woods Harvard Forest LTER site, Petersham, Massachusetts, United States -... | ecosystem: Environmental > Terrestrial > Soil > Temperate forest >...
CGGTAAATATGCTGCACCCATATGTTCTTGCGGCATAGATTGGGTTATAGCCTTTGTTGTAAATACCATCACTGGAGAGAATAATAGCACCTAAGTTTTTCCCATAATAGCGCTGATTTATTTCCTGAAAAAGAGATGATATATCTGTTTCTTTTTCATCGTAGCGGTAGTTCATTGTGTCTGAAGGCTGCTCTCCAAAAGACATTACCCGCACATCATATTTAGCAGACATATCGCTAATCACCTTATCCCATGCCTGAGGGAATTCATGCTTGTAAAACCCTGAATCTTTATTTTCAACAATAGATGCCGAGTTGTCTTGTGCGATGATGATGATAGGCTTTTCAACCGTGTTTTTATTGCTTCTAATCAAAGGAGCAAGAAAAAGAAAAACCAACAGGGTTACTAATGCAAATCTGAATCCGGCAGCCAACCAGCGCAACCAAGGAGTCAGTCCTGCCGTTTTTTTGTCTTTGTAATAAAACGCAAAAGCATAAGCCCCGCCTAATAAAGGACAAAGCAGTAAGGCCCAATCTGAATATGCTATGTTAAATGACAAATTATGAGTTATGAATTATTAATTATAAGTTATAAGTTACGAGTTATATTCTTGAGTGTTTGGTAATAACTCATAATTCGTAACTCATAACTGTTAGGTTAGCATTCCGCCACAGACTTGTATAACCTGCCCTGTAATGTAAGCGGCCATATCAGATGCAAGGAAAGCTACAGCATTGGCGACATCCAGAGGAGTTCCGCCTCTTTTAAGCGGTATGCCTTCTCTCCATTGTGCAACTGTTTTTTCATCTAATGCGGCAGTCATTTCAGTTTCAATAAAACCCGGAGCAACTGCGTTGCAGCGTATATTTCGTGAGCCAAGCTCCAATGCAACGGATTTAGTAAATCCTATAATACCCGCTTTGGAAGCTGCATAATTAGCTTGTCCCGCATTGCCTCTTATTCCTACTACCGAAGTAATATTAATGATAGAGCCTTTGCGTTCCTTTAGCATGGGGCGTTGTATGGCTTTGGTCATATTGAATACCGATTTCAAGTTGGCTTTTATAACAGTATCAAATTGCTCCTCGCTCATGCGCATAAGCAAACCGTCTTTGGTTATTCCGGCGTTGTTTACCAGTATGTCTATCTTTCCAAACTCAGCAAGCACATCAGTTACTAATTGTTCGGAAGCTTTATAGTCTGATGCGTCAGAGTGGTAAGCCTTTGCTTTTACTCCCTTTGATTGCAAGGCTGTTTCCAGTTCTTTTGCTTTAGCTTCGGATGAGAGATAGGTGAACGCTACATTGGCGCCCTGTTCAGCTAATAATATGGCAATACCTGTTCCAATACCTCGTGATGCTCCGGTTACTATAGCTGTTTGATTTTCTAATAGTTTCATAAAATAGTTTTATCGTTTTTCTTTGGTTTTTGAAATTAGTATTTAGTATCTTTGTGTGAAGGTAAATAAATATACTTGACGGTGCAGAAACAAAAAACCAAAATTAATACAAAAAGCGCTCGTAGCTGAAAAATGAACACTATTCAAAATAATAATTCATCCTTATTTTTTAAAAGAACAGTCATAGTGTTTTTTTTGATTCATGCGTTTTGTTTTGTGCAGTCACAGAGTTTTAATATAGGATTGACTGGAGGTGGAGGAGGGGCTGTATTTATAAATCCAAGTATATGGCAAGCGGGTACTGAACAAAAATATAGATATACTCCTTCTTATAATTATGGAATACAGAGTGCCCTAAATTTGGGCAATGGTGCTAGTTTTGAGTTGGATATACTTGACTGTAATATTACCCAGGGATATAGTGGTTCTTTCAGTACCTCAGGTGCTTTTCCAGGTAGTGGTGTTTCCTATTTTCAAGGTGGTAGTTATACATCAGAAACTAAATTAAATGTAATACAAGTTCCATTTACAGTGCGATATAAGCGCAACTTTACGGGTATATACGTGGAGGCTGGTGTTGGGGATGAAATAATTTTAAGCGCTGCATATTCGGCAACGTATACAAATCCAACCTATAATATTAACTCCGATGTTACAAGCTCTTATCCTAAAAGTGGGTTTCTTGCCATAGCAGGTTTGGGGTGGGATAAACAATTATTTGGAGATTATAACTTTTATTTGAATACCGGTATACGAATTGATTACGGCTTGTTAGATATTGAAGGAGTGGACGGACATGGACAGGCTTTTGAAATAGGGGGAGCAGCTAATCCTTACTATACAAATGAACATACCACACATTCGCTTGATGTATTTATACATTTGGGCATCTTTTATAAATTCCTGTTTCCTGATAACGGGAGAGGACATGCAAGTGAGAATGGAGAGAGAGGAGCTTGATTATTTTAGATGGCTTCGGCTACTATAAAGGTACTACCTCCAATAAATATTATTTCATTTTCTTTGGCGTTGTGCTGGGCAGCTTCCACTGCTAATTTTACAGAGGCATAAGCCGTTCCTTTTAACCCAAAGGTGGAAGCAATCCCTGCCAATTCATTTTCATCTAATGAACGTGGAATATTGGCTTTACAGAAGTAATAGGTCGCGTCTTTTGGCAGGAGTTTTAGCACTGTAGAGGGATCTTTATCTTTCACTACACCAAAAACAAAATGAAGTTTTTTAAACTGAATAGATTTTAATTGTTGCAGTATTTCTTTTATTCCTGCTTCGTTGTGTCCTGTATCTGCAATAGTAAGAGGATTATTGCTTAGGATTTGCCACCTGCCTAATAAGCCTGTTTGTGAGATTACGTTTTTAATTCCATGAATGATATGCTCTGTTTCAATTTTATATCCCAATTCATTAAGCCTGTCTGCAACACAAAAAATAGTTTGAATATTTTTTAGCTGGTATAATCCTATGAGTTCGGAATGTAAATCTTTGATGTGGATTTTGCCGTCTTTTAAAATATCAACCACAAGATATGTTTTCCCATTTTCCTCAATATTCCTCGGATTAACTGCTGCGTAGCGGTTTTCTGAAAAATATATTTTAGAATTACATTCAGTAGCCTTCTTTTGAAATATAGGTTTTGTCTCCGGTTGAGTCTCTCCAATAACCACAGGTACATTAGGTTTAATGATGCCGGCTTTTTCAAAAGCAATTTTCTCAAGCGTATCTCCCAGCACTGCCACATGGTCAAAGCTGATATTGGTAATGACCGAAAGTATAGGAGTGATAATGTTTGTTGAATCAAGCCTTCCGCCCATGCCTGTTTCTATTACTGCAATATCGCAATTCGCTTTTGAGAAAAAGTAAAAGGCCATGGCTACACTCAATTCAAAAAATGAAGAGTCAATGCGTTCAATAAGGTCTTTGTATTTTATGACAAAGTCTATTACATCTTGTTTAGAAATATCTTTACCGTTAATTTTAATTCTTTCCCTAAAGTCTTTCAAGTGTGGAGATGTGTGTAGTCCCACATTTTTATATCCCGCGCTTTGCAATATAGAAGCTATATAATGCGATACAGAGCCTTTGCCGTTTGTTCCGGCAATATGTATGGATGGGAAATCTTTCTGAGGATTGCCAAGTGCATCACAAAGCAGTTTTATGTTGTCGAGACCGGGTTTATATGCCGGAGCACCTATCCTCTGATATATTGGAAGGCGTTTGTAGAGGTAGTCTGTTGTTTCAGCATACGTCATTGGATAGATGCTTTAATGGAAATGTTAACGAAATATGCCTGTGAATTTCTCACCCTGACTGTTTATCCATCCCCTAAACATAGAGGAAGTATTAAATGGAGCGACAATATTTCCCTGATTATCTATAGCTACCAAACCACCTTCTCCGCCAAGTTGCGCCACCTTCTTAATGGCTTCAGTGGCTGCTTGTGAAACGGTAAGTCCTTTATATTCCATAAGTGCGGAAATATCATAAGCGATAGACTGGCGGATAAAGTATTCTCCTTCCCCTGTGCAAGAAACTGCACAGGTTTTATTGTTGGCATAAGTGCCAGCCCCTATAATTGGTGAGTCTCCCACACGTCCAAATTTTTTATTATTTATTCCACCTGTAGAGGTTGCAGCAGCAAGGTTTCCGGTAGAATCAAGCGCAACAGCACCCACTGTTCCTAATTTTTTTTCAGGTACTTCCGAACTAGTAGAATATGTATCGCCTGCCCATGAAGCGCCTTCCGTATCTTTTGTAGCAAGCCAATGCTGATGTCTCTCTTCATCGTAGAAATAGGAGGGAGGTACAATTTCAATACCACATTCCTGTGCAAACTTTTCGGCGCCCGCGCCTGCAAGTAAAACATGAGCCGATTTTTCCATTACTGCTCTTGCACAGCTGACAGGATTACGGATAGTACGAACGGCAGCAATAGCCCCGGCTTTTAAATTCTTTCCGTTCATAATAGCAGCATCCATTTCATTTACACCTTCGCAATTAAACACAGAGCCTTTGCCTGCATTAAAGAGAGGACTGTCTTCAAGAACACGGACTGTAGCTTCCACTGCATCTACAGAAGTTCCGCCGCTGGTAAGTATGGCATACCCTATTTGTAATGCTTCAGATAATTTATCATTGAAGGCTTTTTGTTGTTCGGAAGTCAGAGCCCCTGTCATAAGCCTTCCGGCACCGCCATGGATGGCTATTGCGTAATTTCCCATTATAGTGTATAAGGTCTGTTTGAAATAAGTGTGCAAAAGTAGAAAATTTATTACTTCTCTTTTGTACTTTCGTGGGGTGAAAAATATTTTTCTTCCTATAAATTATTTAGGCTATCTTTTAAAAGCTAAAGGAGCGCATAGAATTCATTCGCCTTTTGTATATGAACTTTACAATAAGGTAATTAAGGACTCCCAAGATTACTACGAGTTTGCACCCATTGAGCATTTGAGAAAAAGGCTACTCCATTCCAAAGAGGTTATTGAAGCTGTTGACTTTGGGGCTGGAACCCCCCGCCCCCCTAAAGGGGGTACTAAAGACAATATTACTTTAAAGAAGGTAAAAGATATCACACGTAAGTCTTCTATTCCTGAGAAAGAAGGAAGATTCTTATTCCGGCTTGTAAATTTTATGCAGCCCAGGAATATGATTGAAATGGGGACGTCGTTGGGTATAAGTACGCTTTATCAATACAAAGGCTGCCCCGAAGCTGAAATGATTACGATGGAAGGAAGTCGTGCAACCTCAGTATTGGCAGGAATAAATTTCAGGATACTTAAAGCTGATTCTATAAAAAGAGTGGTGGGTAATTTTGATGAAACATTACCGGATGTTATTAAAAGCTTGTCTTATGTCGATTATGTTTTTTTTGATGGTAATCACCGGAAAGAAGCTACTATAAGCTATTTTAATAAGTTTTTACTGCTTGCATCTCCTACATGTGTTTTTGTTTTTGATGACATTCGCTGGTCAGCAGAGATGCAAGAGGCTTGGAAAGAAATAATAAAAGAACCTTCAGCTAAAATTACGGTTGACCTGTTTTCAATAGGGCTGGTATTTTTTAATCCAGAAAAGGAAAAACAACATTTTGTGTTGAGATATTGATGTTTCTTTTACTCTATGTATATTCGCAGTATGGACAAAATAATCGAATTGAAAGAAATAAGCAAAGCTTATAAGATGGGCTCTGAAACTATTCATGCGCTACGTTCTATTTCGCTTGCCATAAATAAAAATGAATACGTAGCCTTAATGGGTCCTTCAGGTTCAGGTAAATCAACCCTAATGAATGTGCTTGGATGCCTTGATACCCCGTCATCGGGAGAGTATATTCTTAATTCAATTAGCGTTGATAAAATGTCGGATAATGAATTGGCAGAAGTGAGAAACAAGCAGATTGGTTTTATATTTCAGACTTTTAATTTGCTACCACGTTCCACTGCACTTGCTAACGTAAGCTTACCTTTGATATATGCCGGAGCTGATAAGCATACCCGCAATCAAAGAGCGGAAGAAGTGTTAAACCAAGTAGGGTTAAAAGACAGAATGGAACATAAGCCCAGCGAGCTTTCAGGCGGACAAAGACAGAGGGTTGCCATTGCCCGCGCTATGGTTAACCGCCCCGCTATTATACTTGCCGATGAGCCAACAGGTAACCTTGATACTAAAACCTCTATTGAGATAATGGCTTTGCTAAACGATATTCATAAAAACGGAAATACTATTGTGCTTGTAACGCATGAAGAGGATATTGCCCGTTATGCACACCGCATCATTAGACTAAAAGATGGAAATATTGAATCGGATGAAATTAACGCAAATCCGGTGATGAATTTTGCTTGAGAATGAAATTAAAAAAACTTAGTTTTCTTTGCTTTGTTCTATTTGCACAAAATGTAATAGGACAAAATGATAATTTATCAAAACCAAGTCTGTCACTTAACGGAGGTATCAATCTGCCCATCAATAGTACTTTAAATTCAGGACCGGAATTTGACGCAAACCTTGGATTGCCATTTATCCATACTCATTTGGGTTTGGATTTGAAGGCTATTTATATGGCTAATTCTTATACATATTTTAAAGATCATATTTTTGCTTTACAAAAAGGATCGTTAAGGCAGATAAATGGATTAGTAGGTTTTTATTTTATCATCTCAATAAGCCAGTTTTCAATAACTCCTTATGCTTTAGCCGGAATTAATAATGAAGAAGTTAACGGTTATGGTGGATTTGACGAACAAAAGGCTATTTATGAAATAGGTTTAAATCTTCGGTATTCTATTTCTATAAAATGGTTTGTCGGGCTAAATTTAGGTTTACTTACTAATTTTTCACCTGAATACTACAATAACACAGTGTATCTCAATCTTACAGGAGGAGTGGGGTATAGGTTCTAGATTATTGACTTAAAGCTGAAAAAGTCTCTTTAAATTTTATAATCACTTCATCAATTTCCTCCGGCTTCATAGGAATAAAGAGAGGTATGATAATGCTATTATCCTGCAAGTCTTCGGATATAGGCAGTTGTGTTGATTTGTATTCTGTTTTGTAGGCAGTTTCCCTGTGGGTGCACATTACACCACGGCGGGTAGCAATACCTTTATCCAAAAGTGCTTGCATTAATTCGTTCCTCAATTCAGGTTTTGCATTGTTCAGGTAAATACTGTATGATTGGTAGTTTGATTCATAGCCCGGCTTTTCAGTGGGTAATCTTAATTGAGAGATGTCTTTAAATGCTTCATGATATTTCATGGCAATTTTCCTCCTCTCAACCAATAGCCAGTCTAATTTTTCCAATTGTTTTATTCCAACTGCAGCCTGTATGTCGGTTAAACGATAATTGTAGCCTATTTCAATATGGTCTTCAAAAATTACTTTTGATGAACCATGCCTCACCCTGTCGTTTACTGACATTCCATGCTGACGGAGCAGTTTAAGCCTGGTGGCATAATCTTCCCGGGAAGTGGTTATCATTCCTCCATCTCCTGTTGAAATAACTTTTCTGGGATGAAATGAAAAACAAACTAAATCGGAATGAGAACCTATTTTTTTATCCTTGTATGATGAACCTGCGGCACATGCGGCATCTTCAATAAGGACCAAGTTGTGCTTTTTGCATAAGGCTTTAAAAGTATCAATATCGGCCGGCATTCCAACTTGATGAACAATAAGGATAGCTTTTGTTTTAGAATTAATAAGCGATTCGGCATGTTTTGCATCTATGTTATAATCTTCATTAACCTCTGCAAACACCGGTTTTGCTCCTGCATATTTAATACTGTTGGCAGTTGCTATATAACTTAAAGAAGGGCATATTACTTCATCGCCCGCTTTGATGCCTGCAACTATAAGAGCCAGATGTAAGCCCGTGGTGCAATTAGAAACAGCAACGGCATATTTCGAACCTACGTATGCTGCAAATTTTTCTTCCAGTTCCTGCACTTTAGGTCCCTGTGTTATCCAACCTGTAAGAATAGTATCGTAAGCTGCCTGTGCCTCTTCAGTAGTAGTGTAGGGTTTTGCTATTGGAATCATTTTTTTATCCAGTTATAAATATCCATGTGTGAAAGTAGCTCTTTTTTCTTGCTTAATTCAGTAAAGTATTCTATGGTACTTGACAGTCCCTGTTCAAATGTAACAGAAGGTTTAAATCCAGTAATTTTTAAAAATTTCCGGTTATCTACCCAAAGGCGAGGAACATCTGCGGGTCTCTCGCCTAAGTAATCAATTTTAATAGCATTCTCTTTGTGCATTAATTTAATGACTGTTTTCAATAGCCTCGTCATACTTATTTCCTCTCCTGTACCAACATTAATTGTTTCTCCGCATATATTCTGCAAACTGAGCATATCGGATAAGATACGGGCTGTATCCTTTACGTAGAAAAAATCACGGGTAACTTTTCCGTCTCCAAAAATTGCAGGATTTTTTCCGTATATAATATTTACAATGCTTCTCGGAATTATTTCTCCTGAATCCCCTTCAAAATGAGAATTAGGCCCGTAATTATTAAATATTCTCAGTGTTGTAACATCAAGTCCAAAGCATTTGTGATAGGAGTTCACATAATGTTCGCCTGCGAGTTTACTTGAACCATAAACTGTTTTAGGGCGAGGTAAAGCCGTTTCATCAATGGGGAATTTTTCTACATCGCCATATACTTCAGACGTTGAAATATAGAAGAATTTTTTAACCTTATTGTCAATTGCAGCCTGCAGCATATTTATTGTTCCTTCCGCATTTACTCTGTGATTTTCAAGTGGGCTATGCAATGAGTGTCTTATGCCAAGACAAGCTAAATGATATATGACATCTTGGTTCCTGCAAACTTCTGTCATTTTTCTTGAATCAAGAATATCGGCATTAATGAATGTAAAATTTTTGTTTTCAAGTAATGCTTTTATGTTGTCAAGCGAACCGGTTCTCAAATTATCAATAACAGTAACATAATGTCCCCTATTCACCTGTTCTTTGGCTAAGTGCGAGCCAATAAAACCGGTGCCACCGGTAATTAAAATGGTTGATGCATTTACTATATTAGTCATCATACTTATTTATAGTTTCATATTTCCTCTTTTTGTTTAGAAATTTTTTCTCAAAATACTCATATGAAATAGAGGCAGCTAAAATAGTTGTAAAAGTTGAAAATAGGATGATAAAAGTGTGAAAGAACAGAGTGTTTTTTGTCCATTCCATTTTTTCAGCAATCCGTATTCCCATTAATATAAATATATAATGGTATATATATGCCATAGGATATTTTCCCTAAGTAGTTTAATGATTTTTGATTCAAATTAATGAGAGGGGAAGGTGCCGTAGCTAAATAAACTATTATAATCATAAAGAAAAATGAAAATAAATCCCGCATATAATAGTATATATGATAGGCCGACCAACAATAAAGTATAGCCAGTGCGAGCAAAGAGAGGATGAAAACATAATTGGAGTGTAGTGTTTTTAAAAAATAGTGATTTTTATTGAAATAATAAAATGCCCCGATAGAACCGATTGAAATAGCTCCAAAATTAAAAAGCTGACCGAAATGTATAACTTGATCCATAGATACATTAATAAGCTTATGTGCAAATAAATATATTATTGACGGAAATGCTTCATAAAAAAGAAACATAATATAGGAAAGTATAAGGAATGTCAAAAACCATTTTAATTTTTTAATTAGCCATGGCCATATCAAATAAAATTGCTCCTCAACTCCAATAGACCATGTTTGTGATATGAATGGTACCCTTCCAAAAAAAAACACCACGATATTTGGTAAAATAAGAAGAAAGAGCACAGCTTTTTTATAAAAATTTCCATCAAATTTTATAGACTCTGATGTGTTTAAAAATGAAATATTTGGAAGTATAAATAAGCCCAAAGTAATTATAAGAAAATAAAGAGGCCAGATTCTTAAAATTCTTCTTATATAGAATTTTTTTATTGAAATATGGTTTGTTTCTTTTTTTTCTGAAAGCAACAAAAAAGTGATAAGAAACCCACTTAATGTAAAGAAAAGAGCCACACCTAAATCACCAAGTAGAATTAACCAGAAAGATTCAAATGAAGGATATTTTAATTCAGCTAGGGTTAGTTCAATATGAGACCATAATACCATTGCTGCCGCAATAAATCGTATGCCATTTAAATTAGGGAAATATATGCTTTTTTGCAATTTATTTTTTATTAGTGTGCATGTTGGTTTGCGTTTACAGTTAACAATACGATCCCTAATAATATTAAGGCAAACCCGATTAATGAAATTATATTGATTTGCTCCTTAAATAAAAAATATCCGGCTATTATGGTTAAAATAAAATTGATGCCTGTGGCAATTGGGACAACAACTGAAAAGTTTCCACTACCTAATGCTTTAAACATTACTAAAGCAGAAAGAAAAATCAATAAAAATGCTCCTGCTACTTTAAAATCAAATAAAAAATTAAACCAACTGTTAAAATCACTTAAGACTTGTTGCTTTAATAGACTTTTAATAATGGCTGCGCCACTTACATTTAATAAGGCATAGAGGGTGCAAAATATAATCGTGTTTATGTATTTCATTTATTTAATAGGTTCGTATCAGAAGCATCTTCAATAAAAAACAAAGGTCTTTTTCTTGATTCTTCTAAGTTTCTCCACAAATATTCTCCAAGTACTCCAATCATTAACATTTGAACACCACCCATTATTAAAACTACAATCATAAGAGAAGTCCACCCGGGTATCTGTGTTACAGAGAAAAGCTTTATGAATATTACTAATATGGCATACAAGAAGCCGACAATTGCTATAATGGTTCCTAATATTGACATTAATCTTAGGGGTATGTAAGAGAAACTAACAAAAGCATCAATAAAAGCATTTATTTTTTTAGTTAATGTCCATTTTGATTTTCCATATTTTCTTGCTTCTTTAATGTATTCTATAGTAGTGCTTTTATATCCCAGCCATGCTATTAATCCCCCTAAACTGGGTTTAGAGCCTGCACTTTTCAAAAGATTAGTATAAACCTTACGATCCAGCAAAGCAAAATCCGCTCCTGTTGGTGGTTGTTTTACGGAAGATAGTTTATTAAACAGGAAATAAAATAACTTTGAAAATAATTTTTCAAAGATTGAAATGCCCTCGCGTTTTCCTCTAACTGCCCAAACAATATGATTCCCTTCATACCACTTCGTAAGCATTTCATTAATTAATTCAGGAGGATCCTGTAGATCTCCGGCTAAAAAAACGGCGCAATCTCCTTTAGCAATGCTTAAGCCAGCTAGTATGGCAGTATGACTGCCTGAATTTCTTGACAAACGTATCGTTATTAAATGATTATATTTTAAACAGGCATTTTTCAATAATTCAGAGCTATTGTCAGTAGAATGATCGTCAACAAATATTACTTCCGCGGCAGTATTGGTTTGGATTTCAGATAGAAAAGTATTAAGCCTGTTGATGAGCTGAGTGATATTTTCCTCCTCATTATAAATGGGTATTACAACTGTTAGTATAAAATTATTTGCAGGCATTGGAGTAATTAAATTATTGATAATTGTTTAACTAACTCTTGCGAACAATTCATAACCCACTGCGTGCTTACGCTAGAATCAACCCAGGTATTAATAATTCTTCTGCCAAAATAATCAGCATTGGGGCATTTGTCCTCCGGGTTGAAAAAATGATTTACAGGCCAGTAAAGATTAGACAGGTGATATCCTTTGTTTCTTATCTTTTCAGAAAATTCAACAAGTTTTTCATCATTTTGTAATAAAAATGAAAATCTCCAACAGCAATGGCTGGTTTCCCATTGGTCTAATAACCGAATGCCTTTTACTCTCACAAGATTTTTTTTATAAATTTTAGCTTTTGTAATCCTGTCATTTAGTATTTCGTCTATTCTCTCAAAGGACAAAGCTAATTTTTTTGAATCAAATTCTGTTCTAAAATAAAGGGGATTATACTCAGATTGAAGCAAAAGGAAGGATTTGCTGATATTTACAGGAACTCTTAACCTTAATAACGTAACTAAAGAATGATGCAGGTTTCTATAACTTGCAGATAATTGGGGGTTGAGCGCACTATTGCTGTTTTCATCAGGTAGGGAAGAGTTGCAGAGTTGCTTCAATACTCTTATGTGTTCCTCTTTTTTTACAGCTAAAGCCCCCCCCCCCCAGATTCAATTATTTTTGTCTTGTTGAAACTGTAAATAATAAAATCTCCTTCTATCCCACAGGTATTTCCATTTTCAAGTTTGGCTCCAAGTGCTTGAGCATTGTCTTCAATTAGTAAAATATTTTTTTGAAGGCACCATTTTTTTATTTCTGTTATATTGGCAGTATTGCCATACAAGTGAATAAATAAAACGGCTACTGTATTATGCGTATACCTCTTTTTAATTGTGTCCAGTGTAATAAGCCCTGTTTTTATATCAATGTCAGCATATCTTGGTTTAAGTCCGCAGAACAATGCAGTGTTAGAAGGAGTTGAACAGGATGTTGTGGGTAATATTATTTCAGGTGATTTTATGCCTTTCGATACTTTTATAATCGTTTTATAGGCCATAATTAAAGCAGAGGCAGCTCTTCCAAGCCAAAGCATTTCATTGCTGCTTGTTTGGTCAAGCAGTTGTTTTTCCGCATTAATGAGAATGCGGGGTGTAGATGCGAGTTTATGGTCTTTTATTATCATGCATCAACTATTTTACCAACCATTTTTTACCGCCTTCGGCGATGGTTGAAAATTCATATGTATCGCCTTTTTTTTCAATCAGAGATATAAAAAATTGCATATTATTAATGTAGCTTTCAACTGAACCTGAATATAAAAAATCGCCTTTCCTTTCCGGCATAATTTCATCGGGGTGGGATATAAAGTTCCAAATATAAATGTTAGTATTGAAAGAGCCTATATTTAAGTTAGTGATACTTCGTTCAAATAAACCGCAATGGATTGCAGGGTTAATATAGCGGAAACGCGGGGTTTTATCATAATCTGCTTGGATTTTCCAAGTGCTCATCGGGATTTCCAATAGTTTCCGCTCTGCTCTTTCCAGCTGTATATTAGTACTTGCTGGAAAATAAGGTTGAGTAGGCGTTCCAGTCCAATCAATTATATTTGTCTTAATTATATTTGGCATTGCTGTACTGTCAAACTCAATTCCCAACTTTTCAATGGTATTCAATGTTTCTGGAACATGCCAGCCTTCACCATTTCTAAAGCTTTTAAAACTCAAACCATTTTTTAAAATATTCTCCCATGTTTTAAGAATACTTTGGCAGTTTTCTTCAGCGTTATTTGAAATGTGAAATTCTTCGCCTGTCTGTTTGTATAAGTGGGGATGCCAGGCCAATTCATGCCCGGCATTGTTGACTTTTCCCCAAAAGGCGTTATACTTTTCTAAAAGATAGAGTTGATTTCCAAAAAAGTATTGAATCTGTTCATCAATACGAATGAACCAAGTGATAGGAACAGATTGTTTTAAATTTGTAGATAATTGTTCAGGAAATGATTTTAAGTGCTCCAGCCCTTTAAATGATGTAGCATTTCTGTTTGTCACTTTACCACTAAGACCATCAGGATCAGTGTCAATAGTTAAGCATATAATGTGATGGGTTGGCATTTATTGAATGGTGAAGTAGTTAGACTACGAAGCCGGGTGCATCCATTTTAAATACTTGAATACAAAATTCGTAAGGCCTGAAATCGTGTCTTAATAATACTCTTTTACTTAGGGTTTTAGCAAAGGTAAAAATTTTCTCGGGTGAATAATAGTATAATTCATCATTCTTGAAATCCACATATTCGGACATCATATCAATGCTAAATCCAACAGTGCAATGGTTGTTGCAAATTGTCATCATTTGTTTCATAACATCCATATTATCGGAAAATGAATATCTGTTATTTAGGACTTGGGATAAAATAATATTGTCATAAGTTCCGTCAATTCCATTTTCAAAGACATTTCTTACTTCAAATTTTTCTTTAGGATAATTGGCTTTACAATAGTTTATGTATTCAGGAACAATATCATACCCCTGATAAGAATTGGGGATTTTATTTTCCTGGAGATAAATTAAAAAGTCTCCCATACCGCAACCAATATCAAGAATAGAAGGAGATTCAGTTCTGAACGATGAAGAATGAATTGCATGCCGTATGTTTTGTTTGTTTGTTGAGCCGGATTTTAGTGAATCAAATGTTAGTCCAAATTCTTTAATTCTCTCTTTGTAACGGTTTATAACGTATTTTATATCCTTTTCATTTATAACTTTTCTATCCATGCTTTATGTATTAAATAAAAGAGCACTTTTAATAGTGCCATCAGTGTATTTTATTTGCAATTTACTACAAATCTCAGTACTTTTAGTTATTGCTTCATTTAAGTCATCAGCAAAAATTACCGCTGCGCCGGCCCTTGCCGAAGTGCTTTTTAAATCTTCTATTTTATCTCCTTTTTTTACGGTTATTGCTATATCATAAATTAAGGGGTCGGAAAGCAAATAGGGTGGTATTATTACTTCTTCAACAATACCAGGTTCAAATATGATAAAGCGATAGTCTGCTCCCTTTTTGAGTTTAGCGAGTTCGATAGTTGGTGACAATCCACAAGCAATTTTGCAATACTCAATAAATTCGTTAACTCCTGAAACATATTTTGCTATTAACGGGGTATGGCCTCCTCCACATCTTGCACCAAGTTCAAATAACTTTGGCCCGATAGGAGTGTAGGCAAATTCAACATGTGCCACTCCATTTTTTATTCCAATTAATTGAGTAGCTTTCTGACACATTATGTTTATTTCCTTTTTCTGTGCTGAAGTTAAGTTCGCTTCGTATTGTACACTACAATCAACCCTATATGGGGCAGGAGATTTGACCTTTTGTCCTATGCATAACACATGTGCCACTCCATTATAAACTAAAACCTCGCAGCTAAACTCATTCCCTTCCGCGCATTCTTCAATAACAATATGTTCGTTTAATCCGCTTGAAAGTGCGTATACAAAAGCATCCTTTAACTCGGCACTTGAAAATATTTTACTTACACCTCTTGAACCACCAAAAGTTTTATCAGGCTTAATTATTAAGGGATATGTATTTAATTGTTGAGCTGCAATCATGGCTTCTTCAAAGGTTTTTATTGCCCGGTAATTTACAGAGTAGGGGATACCCTCCCATGCTTTACGCATAACAAGTTTGCTTGTGCAATTAAGTGCTGTATTTAAATCAATTCCACCTAAGCCCAATTTTTCAGTAATAACAGCACCGCATACAACTCCTGCCTCAGCCATGCTCACAACTCCATTAATAGGATAATTAGTAACTTTACTTAAAATATCTTCTGCGGAATTGATATCACCTATAATCGGTATATCTGCAATAGAAAAACAAGGCGCTTTTGGGTTTTGGTCTGCTACATAGGTTATAAATCCATGCTTTTTTGCTTCCAGAATGCTTTTATAGTTTAATGCACCTCCACCTAAAATAAGAAGATGTTTATTTTTCAAGGATAGTGTTATTTTAAATTCAATAATCTACTAAACCCTTCCACTACATTGTTTCTGGAAGCAGCTATGGTTAAGCGAAGGTAACCCTCGCCATTTTTTCCAAAAACACTACCAGGTACTGCCGCGACAGAAATTTCTTCCAATAAGGTTTCGGCAGTTTGCTGCGAATTGCCCCTGTTTAATCCGGCAGTATTTGCAAAAAAGTAAAAAGCGCCTTCCGACATTTTAAGTTTAACTGGTGAGGTGGGACGCTCCTTTGCAATTTTCATAACGAGGTCTGCTCTATGCCTATATTCTTTAATCATTGTATCAACGCTTGTAGTTACTGAACTATTTGTAAGAGCTGTAAATGCAGCTTTTTGGGCAAAAGGCGCTACATTTGTTATAGTACATTGTGATATTTTAAGTGCCTGACTTATCAGAGCACTATTGGAACAAAGAAAACCTATTCTCCACCCCGTCATCGCGTATGTTTTAGAAAAACTGTTACATAATAATAACTTATCTTTTATTTCGGTAAAAGAAGCAAGACTGGTAAATTTTTGTTGTTCATTTAATATAATCCGTCCATAAACTTCATCAGCTATTATATAGATGTTATGCTTTAAAGCCAAGTCAACTATTTTCTTTAATGAGGCTTGACTGTATATTCCACCTGTTGGATTACAAGGAGAATTAATTATAATTGCCTTTGTTTTAGATGTGATTTTTGCCTCAATCTCTTGTGGGGCAAGACAAAAAGTATTTTCCTCTTTTCCTTCAATAAAAACTGGAATACCACCCACAAGCTTTACCGAGTTGTAATGAGTCATCCAAGTTGGATCCTGAATAATAAATTCATCCCCCGGCTCTATAATAGTCATCAGCGCTAAAAAGTATGCGTGAATACCGCCATGTGTAACCAAAATTTCATCTGTAGGGGAGTATTTTATACATTTATTATGAGCAACTTGTTCAGAAATTGCTGTTCGTAACTCAATTAATCCGCGACTATCTGCATAATGAGTAAATCCTGACCGCATAGCATCATATGCAGCTTTTATTATAGGTTCCGGTGTATTGAAATCCGGATCACCGGTATGAAGAGGGATTATTGTTTTTCCAGCTGCTTCCAGTTTTCGTACCTTATCTGCCAATGCAACAGTACCTGATTGAAAAACATTAAGTAAATTTTGATTGAATTTATTTTCCATGAATTGCGTTTAATTCGATAGATAAGTCTTCTAATAGTTTATCCGGGGCATGAATACAATCCTTTTCACAAAGTTTTATTAAAAGTTCTCTAGGGTCTATGGAATATTTTTTTGCGTATTCTTCTATTTTGGATTGAAATGAGGAATGAAATTTTGCATACCCTGATAATATGCTGAACGAATCAACTTGACGGTGTCCATTCATCATAGGGTCGATGTATTTTTCGGAGATATTTAGTAATTTAAAAATGTCATACCCTAAATTAATTCCCATTCGTTTTAAAACAAGGATAAATATTTCGGTAACTGTATTACCGGCACTTCGTCCCATGCCTCTTAATGAGGTGTCAATAACGTCAACTTTTTCTTCGACAGCCTTGATTGCATTAATTACTGCTATGCCTAAGTTGTTATGTCCATGAAAGCCTAATTGTTTATCCGAATTGTTTCGTATAGCTTTCACATATCCTGTAATATCTTCCGGTAGCATAGCGCCTGCCGAATCAACAATGCAAAGTAAATCGGCTCCGTAATTGGCAGCTTGTCCGGCTATTTTACCGACTTCATCATAGCTGAGAGCATAAGTTTTCATAAAATTGGCACAAACAAACATGCCTTTTTCTTTTGCATATCGAATATAAGGTTCAGCTTTCGAGTATTCATTTATGTTTGCCCCAATCCGTATCATAGGCATATTATATCGGGCGGCTATATCAATATCTTCTTTGCGGCCTATTCCGGGAATAAAAAAAGTACCCCATATTGCCTTTTTAATGGAGGTGGAGGCTGCCTCAAGGTATGCTTCATCGGAACATGCACCTTTCATATAATCAAAAGTACCTGCATTGAGTCCAAGTCCATGCCCAATTTCAATATAATCCATTGCTGCATCATCAAGTGCGGCTGCAATCTGCGAAGTTTGTTGAGCTGTTATTTTGAAATCAACAACATAACTGCCGTCCCGTAATGTAGTATCTAAAATCTTAGTCATTAATAGTTGTTAATGGCAGATATAACATAAGTAACTTCCTCATCAGTCAATTCAGCATACATAGGTAAAGATATGCAATGTTCAGCCAAGTATTCTGAGTTTGGAAGGTCTCCCTTTTTATAACCAAGATATTTATATGCCTTTTGTAAATGACATGGAACCGGATAATGAAATGCAGGATTTATTTGGTTAGCTTGTAAATATTTTACAAAATCTTCTTTTTGCTCTGTGGTAATAACAAATAAATGAAAGTTAGAATCTGCCCAAGACGGCTGATGCTGCATTTTTATTTTAGGATTCTTTATTTCCTGAAAATACCTCTTTGCAATTTCTCTGCGACGGTCATTCCATGAGTCAAGATACTTTAGTTTAACTTGTAATGAAGCTCCTTCTAGCCCGCCCATGCGCATATTGTATCCTATCTCATCATGATAGTATCTTGTCTGAGAACCATGATTGCGAAGGCTTTGCAGGTGTTTGTAATAATTTTCGTTATGAGTTGTTATGCCACCGGCTTCGCCACAGGCACCTAAATTTTTGCCGGGATAAAAACTAAAGCAAGCCATTTCCGATGCTCCGCCAACTATTTTACCTTTATATTTTGAACCTTGAGCCTGTGCTGCATCCTCCACCAAAAATAGTTTGTGCTTATCTGTAATTTGTTTTACCGCATCAATATCAAATGGCATACCATATAAATGTACACCTATAATGGCTTTTGTCTTCGGATTTATTTTTTCTTCGATTTTTGCCGCGTCTATTTCCCAAGTATCTTTATCACAGTCCACAAAAATAGGTGTAGCTCCGCAATGTGAAACTCCCCATGCTGTTGCAATAAAGGTATTGCCGGGAATAATAACTTCATCTCCTTTTCCTATTCCTAAAACGAGCATAGCCAAATGCAAAGCAGAGGTTCCATTGTTAACACCTATACAATATTTTGTGCCGGTGTAGGCACTGAATGATTTTTCAAAATCTTCGACAAAATGTCCTCCTGAAAAGGCTGTGTTTTCGTAAACCTTTTCAAAAGCAGCAAATAGTTCATTTTTTATCTGCTGATGTTGCTTTTTTAAATCTAAACAGTTTATGGGCTGTTTCATAATTTATCGATCGGTTATTTTTCTTAATATTTTGGCAGGGTTTCCTGCTACAATGGTATTGGCAGGAACATCTTTTAATACTACGGAGCCCGCACCAACTATAGCGTTTTCTCCTACTGTTACTCCGCAAAGTATGGTTACACTTGAGCCAATGGATGCGCCTTTTTTTATGCGTGTTTCCACTACAGTCCAGTCAGCTTCGGTTTGAGCGCTTCCGTCGGCATTAGTAGCACGGGGAAAGCGATCATTAATAAAAGTAACATTGTGCCCTATAAAAACATTATCTTCAATATGCACTCCTTCACATATAAAAGTATGGCTTGATATTTTACAGTTTTTTCCAATAAAAGCGCCTTTTTGAATTTCTACGAAAGAACCTACCCGGCTGCCTTCATCAATAGTACAACCATAAGCATTTACAAAATTAAAGATCTTTACATCCTTCCCAACCTTTACATTCACTAGTGATTGCTTGTCGGTATTTACGTTTAATACTTCCATGTTTACAATAGAATTTCTTTTCCTTTGTTTTTGATGGATGCCTGTGATGCTTCAAGTATGCGTATTACTTCCAATCCTGATTGTGAATTGGAAAGCGGGGTGGTTTTATTCAATACTGAATTTACAAAATCGGCTGCCATTCCGGCCAAAGCTTCTTTCACTTCTACTTTAGGAATATAAATGTCTCCTGTTCTATATTCAACTAATAAACGTTTTTTTTCTTCATCCGATTTGTAATCATATCGTGTATCATAAATCTTTATTTTTTCACTTGGCTCCAAATCATTAAATACCATCATTTTTTTATCTCCACCTATTAAAATTGTCCTCAGTTTCACAGGAGATGACCATGAGCAATGAAAGTGCGCAATAAAATTTGACTGGTAATTTATAGTAAGATAGGCGATATTTTCAATGCCGTTGTTGGTGTGGGAAACTCCAATGGCATTTACACTATAGGGTTTCTCTTTCACTAAAAAGTGGAGAATGGAAATATCGTGAGGAGCCAAATCCCATAATACGTTTATATCGGGCTGAAAAAGTCCTAAATTTATTCGTGTTGAATCAAAATATTTAATACTTCCTATATCTTCCTCGTCAACCAATTCCTTCATTTTATTAACTGCTCCGGTATAAAGAAATGTGTGGTCTACCATAAGGGATAGATCTTTTCTCGTTGCAATATTTATTAGCTCCTCTGCCTCAGCAAAGGTTGATGTCATTGGTTTTTCAAGAAGTACGTGTTTGCCATTTTCCAAAGCCTTTTTGGCTAAAGGGTAATGTGTAAAAACAGGGGTGGAGATAACAATAGCATCAACATCTTTAGAAGTAATTGCATCGTCAGTATGAATAGAAGTTTTTATTCCAGGATACAATTTATTAACAACATCAAGTCTTTGTTGTTTTAAATCTACAAGATAGGTTATTTTACAGTTAGAGAGTGATGCAAAATTCCTAAGTAGATTAGGACCCCAATATCCATAACCAATAATTGCAATTCGTAACATTGGGTAATAAGATGTGATTAAAGACTAACCCCTGCTTGTAGCTTGGGTGTGTAATGTATGAATGCCACGAGTATCACTATATGCTGCACATTTTTGATGAGATTTACACCCGGTTAAAAAACAAAGTGAAAAAATGGCTACAACGGAGAGAACAATAATTTTTTTACGCATTAAACTTGGAATGAAATTTGATAGTAGAATCATATAAGATGCAAATTTACAATTTTTCAATTACATTGAGAAAAAAATAATTAACATCTGTTATTTTACATATTTGCACTATAAATACCGTGATTTAGTATACCAATCACTTTACCTTTCAGTTTTTTATTCAGTAGGGGTGAATTGTATGATTGGGAATGTATGTCAGTTTTTTTCAATATCCACTCTATAGATGGGGAGAAGAATGTAATATTGGCTTTAGCGCCTTTTTCAATAATATTGTTTTCCAAGCCTAATATTTTACGAGGATTGAGAGCTATTTTCTTTATAATATCTTCCTGAGATAAGCCACTATACACGTTTATTAAGGGGTAAATAGTTTGTATTCCAAGCATTCCGGGGGTGGAGAGGTCAAATTCCAACTTTTTATTTTCCTCATCTTCCGGCCTGTGGTCAGAACAAATAACATCTATGGTGCCATCTGACAAGGCTTTTTTCAATGCTTTATTGTCATTTTTACTCCGTAGCGGAGGTGAAACCTTGAAGTTTGTATCAAAACCCAGCAATTCAGACTCATCAAAGGCAAGATTGTATGCATTAACCGAGGTGGTTATAGATAAGCCTTTCTTTTTAGCATTTCTTATCAAATTTACACTTCCTTCGGTTGATATGGAGGATATATGCAACCTTGCTTCGGCATATTCAGCTAAAAAGAGTTCGCGTGTAACCATTATTTCTTCAGCTATAGAAGGTTCGCCTTTTAAGCCAAGCATTACGCTCACCTTTCCTTCGTTTACACAAAGCCCTGTAGCAAGCGATGTGTCGTTGCAACGGCTTATTATAAGTCCGCCGAAGCTTTTAGTATAAAGCAATGCTCTGTGCAGGAGTCCTGCGCTCATTACAGGGTGAATGTCATCGGTAAAGGCAATTGCTCCGGATGTTTTCATGTCATACATTTCGGAAAGGTCTTTACCTTCTAACTTAGAAGAAATAGTTCCTATAGGATAGACATCTACTATCTGTCCTGCTGTTTTGTTTAGGATATACTCTATTTGGGTTTTGGAATGTAAAGGAGGGTTGGTAGAGGGAACTACCGCAACACCTGTAAAACCACCCGCTGCTGCTGCTTTTATTCCCGAAGATAAATCTTCTTTGTATTCAAAGCCCGGGTCGCAAAAGTTAGCCTGCATATCAAACCAGCCTGGAGAAAGATGCATGTCATTGGCTTCGATTACCTTTTTAACTCCAGTTGAAGGAATTTTAGCTTTAATATCAGTTATTGTGCCGTTTTCAATTAAAACATCCTGTATTTTTCTATTGTGTGGAGAATTGGGGTCAACTATCATGGCAGATTTTACAAGCAGTTGCATATATTCTAATTTAAAGGGTTATTCTTTCCATAATCGTAATAAACTTTCTTCAATAGCTAAAAATAGCAAGGCTAAAAGTAGGCAATATTTCCAGTAAAATGTTCCCCGGTTTACTTCGCTTAGTAATGCAGGGAGGGTATCTCCTTTTGCAGGCAGCACCGAAAAGTTTTTTATTCCCGCATTTTTACATAGGGAATCAAGGGCAGTGGGAGTAAGGAAGTTCATTTCTGACTCTTTGCGGTCATAGTTAAAGGAATATCCTGATAGAAGACTGTCTTTGGCTGTGAGTTTATAATTACCTGCTGCACTCACTTGGTTATGCATAAACAAAAGACTTTTATCATTTACAACTCTTTTTTCAGGAAGGAATGAAAAGGTATCGGAAATAGAACTTATTTTAAACATACTGCCCTCGGGAAGACTCAAATCAGGGGCTTCAATAGGTTCATCTTTGCCGAGTGTGTAGTAAAGTGTTTGTTGGGGGTTGCTGAACAGTCCTATATTATAGAGTGTAGGAACAAAGATGGCGTGCTTACGGAAATTGCTGGAAGCGTCATTCAGTGAAACGGTAAGCAAGTAAACATGGCCTCCCGCGTATTGAAACATATCCAGC
>Ga0206824_10166_pt1 | contig 22295 bp, 21 predicted proteins | sample Alteio_BWOrgCont_82_FD_152874 | JGI IMG/M metagenome (GOLD analysis project Ga0206824, IMG submission 152874) | Enriched cells from forest soil in Barre Woods Harvard Forest LTER site, Petersham, Massachusetts, United States -... | ecosystem: Environmental > Terrestrial > Soil > Temperate forest >...
GACAATCGCCCCATCCCTGCCTCTTCATGCTGTCGATCCAAGTCCAAGACTGAAATCGAATCATCGTCGTGCCACCGCCAGAAGTTTATTGATGGAAGACATCGCTGATCTCACCCTTTGAATACAAAAATGTCCTATCTGCACCACCCCACCGGATCCTCACTGCTTTAATTTTCTGGTCGATGTTCAAAATCAGATAGAATCTTGCGCACTGATGGTCGCCCTCCTTGGTTATTTGCCTTTCTAGCGGTTTAGCAACGATACGTTCACCGTTTAAATCCTTCACGCTTACCTTAAAATCGCAATAATGCATTAGCGCCGCATCACGTGCCGTATCTATGTTCAGGCACAACCATGCTTGCGTCGGCGCACCTATGTCCTCAGGAAACGATATTGCGAGTCGAATTTTATGGCCATTCAACTTGCAGGGTTCTCTTTCCAAGAATGCCCGCTCACTCGCATTCACCTTGTCTTCTGCCCACTTTGCCCCATGCTCGATAAGGAGAGTGATCATTTTCGTATCACCATTCCTCAATGCGCAATCTAGCAGAGTCACCCCATCATTTTCCCTCCACGCATTGCAATCTGCACCAGCCTCGCAAAGGATTTTCGCGACTTCATAATGGTCCATCCAAACAGCATTGCATAACGGACTTATGGCGCTGCCGTTCGGTTTAAAGGTCTGGTTGTTGACTTCGGCACCCGCTTTAAGCAGCAACTCGACTATCTCTTTGTCTCCATTTGATGCCGCCAAACCCAATGGAGAAGTATTGCCCCAAAGATCAGTGCCCACATCAATTTTCGTGGCAATGGAAGGAGTCTCCTTAATCATCTTGATCGCCACGACACGCTTCCGAAGCCACAGCGCCGAGAGGAGGTCAATCGGATAACCGGATGCGAGAATGGCCTCACAGACATCCTTGTAGCCGTATCCTTTTAGATTCGGCCACGAACTCATAAACGCTGCCTCTTGAAGAGGTGTCTTGCCCCACGCATCTATCGCGTGAAGGTTTGCCCCAGCTTTAATCAACAGATTTGCAGTTGCACCATCTCTCACCACATGCATGGGCGTAAATTTATTGTAAGCGGTAGTATTAACGTCAGCTTTGTGCGCAAGAAGCCATTTCGCCGTTTTCAGTTTTCCGTTTACGGCTGCATAATGAAGAGGAGTGCATTCCAGATCGCATTTGTGCTCAATCAGTTCTGGATGACTCTCCATGAATTTCAGGCAGGCATCATCTGACCCTTCTATAAAAACACGGGGTGGCAGGTCCTCAGCCAAAACGGCGAGTGTTGCAGATATGAACGCCACCACCCCTTGGAGGACTGCCAAGAACCTAATCTTCATTTTCACCATCCTTCTATTTCACGGGCGCACAAGCAACTGATTTCTCGATACAGAATCACCCCGCAGCAGGCCGAACTTCCTGAAGTCTTTTGAAATGAAATAAATAGATGCATCCCCCATGCAGCAGGTGCAGCAGCACTAAAGTGTGCCTGCTGCTGCACCAACTGCACCAGCATTTGGTGCAATGGTGCAATTGCACCTTCTGCACTACTGCGCTATTGCGCTTCGACGTGCTCTGCTCCGCTTACCCATTAACAATCCGGCACCAATAATCAAACTGATGGCTACGGTTGGCTCGGGGACGGTTGCCAGACGAATACCGATTGCATCATCATTCGCTTCCGTCGGAGGATCGTCGCTGCGATAATACGCTCCAACACCGGAGCTACCCCAATAACTACCTCGAATACCCCGGTCCGAAGTGTCGATTACTGCATCATTCCAAGTCCACACATCTCCAGTTTGATCGTAAGTTCCATAAGAGCTAGCGGAGTTGCTAAATAGCCCGACATCGGTCAGGGCATTCACTCCACTAATGCTATTGGTCTGCGTCACGGAGTAAATACCTCCGATACGATAGTTGGCCTGGTTAGGCACGCTCGGAGTATTGGGGTTATTGCCCGGTGCCGTATTACTCTTGGTCGCATAAGACCAATAACCACCCGCACCACCATTCAGCGCTGGGTCGTAATATGCTGCTTTATACCATTCATTTTCACTGGGTATCCAATACAATGCATTTGCATTCTTCGTTTCCAAGCCACTGGTGGTGTCTCCATTGAGCGTATATGCCCCGTACTCGGTTGCGGCGGTCGGTCCATCAACCACACCTGTGGGCTGTCCGTTCTGCATCCAGTTTGCCATCCGCGCCGCGTCAAACCAGCTCACATACGTCACCGGCCGGTCTCCATCCCCGATCACCGAGTAGACATAGCTGCCAGTGCTGCCACTCCGTGAGATACCTGCGACATTGAGGTCGGTCCCGAATGGCACTAAGATAAGGAGGTTTTAGGTTGTTTAGCCTTGGGGCGATTGCGGCGGGGTAAGTTGCCCATTTTGTGTCGTTGTTTGGTGAGCAATTGATAGTTCTTTCCACGTCGCTTTTTGGCGCGCGGTTCACTACGTCCGGGACGTTCCGGGACTGGGTGGCCGGCGATCAAGGTCAGCATTTGCTCGATGAGCTTTTGCTGCTGTCGCGGGGTCGACTCTGCGGCGGCAATGAGCGTCGACCAGTGGCGTAACGTGTCGAGTGTGCCCTTGAAGCTTAGGCGGCTCAAGGAGACATGGTGCCCATGGGCGCTGCGCTGCATGAGGCTGCGGACCAAGTTGTAGGCGATCTGGTGCATGAGCACCTCGCGTTCGATCAGTTCTGGACTCTTGCAGCGCAAGACATCCATGGCCAGATGGGTTTTGATTTGCTGGAAGTGCAGTTCCACTTGCCAGCGTTGGCCGTAGAGTTTTCGGAGTTGCTCGGCGGGGTAGGCGACCGGGTCCAGCAGCGTCGTGACTAAGACCACGGTTTTGGTGCGAAAGCCGGGAGCAGCCACCCGCAACCGGATCATGCGCAAAGGGAGCGTCTCGGGCAGGGCGGCAAACTCACTCTCGCTCCAGGCGTCGGTCCGTTGCGGCTTCTGCCAGACCACGAGTCGTTCTTCGGGCCCGAGGCGGCGTCCGCGGCGGAAGTCCGCTTTGCGCATTTGATGCAACCGCATGACACTATCGATACCCCGCTGCTGCTGGAGACCCGCCAGGGTGGCGTAGGAGGAAAAGCCGCGGTCCGCCAGCACGATGTCACCCTTTTGTAACTTCCCCCAGAGGGTGCGAAAGAGCGTACTTTCATGCCCATGTTTGTTGCCCGTCGCCGTGGCCAGCAGAGCTCCGCTGGCGAGAGAAAAGAGTCCGACTAACTTCATCGCCGGGAAGCCGCAACCGGCCTCTTGCTCGCTGGACTGCGGCCAGAGTTCCTGGTTGGCCGCAGTATCGGGCATGCTGATCCCCGTGCCGTCGACGATCTTCACCGTGCGGCCACCCAGCCAACGCTTCTCGCTCAAGACATTGCGTTCCAGGCTCCACGCGATCTCCGCACGGATGAGTTCCAAGGCGGCCGGATCCAGACGCGCCCGCGCCTGACAGTAGGCGCTGGTAGAACTGCGCGGAGCGGCCCCGGCACCAGCACCAGCCCTCTCCTGCCACCAAGCTTCCACCCGCCGGACGATCTCCAAACAAGCGGTGCCCGGACTCAGGATCTGCGCGGCAAAGGCCCAGAAAGTCACCTGTGTACTGAACAGTCGCTCCCGGCTATTGGTGCCCTTTTCCGTCGGCGCCAACAGGCGCTCCGGCAATAAATGGCCAAAAATCTCGTAGAGTTCCTGCAGGGAGTTCAGACGCCCCAATTTCGCCATCGTGCGCTCCGCCGGACGGCCAAACAAAAGGGGTCCAAACGCCTTGAAAAACGGGGTCTTGCTCGACATGCTTTTCTCTAGCCTCCCCGCCTCTTCTAACCCAGCTATTTCCGTCCTAAATCCTCCTTATCTTAGTGCCATTCTTGACTGGCCGGTATCTTTGGCGCACTGCGTATAGCGATGGAGTGGGGTTGGGGGAAGCGGCACCGCTGGTCATCGAGACCCATCGGGTTACGCTCGGTTCCCTCGCCAAGGGCCGCGGATACGCGACCGCGGCGATTGGGAAATGGCATCTTGGCTTGGGCATGGCGCAAAAGACGGATTGGAATGCGCCGCTTTCTCCCGGACCGCTTTCCGTCGGCTTCGACTATTTTTTCGGCCTGGCGGCGAACGTGAATAATCAACCCGACGCCTATGTCGAAAACGATCAAATCTTCGATCGTGCCCCCGGTCAGGTCGTGGCCATCGAGGGGAAGGGGAAGGATCGGAAAACGGTCGGCGTTTCGCCGTTGCGTCAGCCCAACGAAGTCATGTCGAAGCTCACGGCGAAAGCGACCCATTGGATCGAAGAAAACCGCGCCCACCCTTTCTTCCTTTATTTCGCACCCAACGCGGTTCATGAACCGGTGACGCCGTCGGCGGCCTTCACGGGAAGTCCGTTCGGCAAGTACGGCGATTTCATCCACGAGCTCGATTGGTCGGTCGGGCAAATTCTGGCGACCCTGGAGAAGGATCGGTTGCTTTCCAATACCCTGATCATCTTCACCAGCGATAATGGTGGGGCACTCAATGTCCATCTCGAGGAAAGCATGGTGGCCTTGAAAGCCGGTCTGGCCATTAATGGACCGCTGCGGGATGGAAAGGGGAGTGAGTGGGAGGGCGGCTTTCGGGAGCCGTTTATTGTCTGGTGGCCAGGAAAGGTTCCCGCAGGGACAGTTTGCGACGACATCATTTGCCTGACTGATGTCCTGGGAACTTTGGCGGGCATCATGAAGGCCCCGATTCCTGAGGGAAATGCCGAGGACAGTTTCGACGTTGGAGCGTCGTGGTTTGGTGCCTCTGCCTCTGCGGCGCCGCGACAAAGTGTCGTCCTCCAAGCGGAATCCGCCGCCGAATATGCCATCCGGGAGGGGCCTTGGAAAATGATCGAGAGGTTAACCCCGCCGCCGTTCCAGTCATCAGGCAAAGACATCGAAAAGCGGATCATCGAAAGGCGCAAGCATTGGCCCGATCACAATCAACTCTACAACCTGGCCGACGACCCCGCGGAAACCAAGGACGTCTCGGCGGAACATCCCGACGTTGTGGCCCGGCTGATGAGAATTTTGAAGGACGCCCGTGACGATCACGCCACACGGCCGGGGCTGGCGCAGAAACCGTAAAGGCAAAAGTGGGTCGTTGCGAGACTCGCTGGTCTAGTTGCCGGTTTTGACCTCGACGATGTCGTGGGGCGCGCTTTCGCGCATCCCGGCGGTGGTGATTTGGATATACCGAGCTTTCTCGCGCAGGGCGGCGAGATTCGGCGCCCCGAGATAGCCCATGCCGCTCTGGATGCCGCCGGCCAGTTGGGTGAGGACGATGTCCAGCGGGGGGCTTACCTCTTTGAGCGCTTCCACGCCCTCGGCGGCGACTTTGCGCACCGAATCCTTGCTCAGGTGACCGTAACGGGCGGCACTGCCGGCTTGCATGGCGGCCGGACTGCCCATGCCTCGATACTGCTTGTAGAGCTTACCGTTGATTTCCATGAGCTGGCCCGGCGCTTCCGGACAGCCGGCGAGCAATCCGCCGCAGATGACCCCGTGAGAAAGAGTGAGGGCTTTGACAATATCGCCGCTTTTGGTGATGCCGCCGTCGGCCAGGATGCGTACGCCGCGCTTTTCGGCTTCCTTCGCGCAGACGTAAAGCGCGGTGAGTTGGGGGATGCCCACGCCGGCCACGATCCGGGTCGTGCAGATGGAGCCGGGGCCCTGGCCGATTTTGATGATGTTCGCGCCACATTCGCTGAGATACGCGACGCCTTCGCCCGAGGTCACATTCCCGGCGATGATGGGGAGGTCGGAAAAATTCTCCCGGATGAGGCGCACGGTGTCGCCGACGCCTTTGGAGAATCCGTGAGCTGTCGACACCGCTACGGTATCCACACCGCGTTCCACCAGTTCGGCGATGTGGGCCAGGATCCGGTCCCGGTCCAGTTCGCCGGTCGAATTGCGCGTCGCCGTGACCGCCGCACCGCAGAGCAGGCGGAATTGCTCGTCGCGCGCCGGTTTGAGCTGGCTGTGGCGCTCTTGCATGATCCGCTCGATGTCGCTGATCGTAAAAAGACCGCAGAGATGGTCGCCGTCATCGACCACCAGGAGCTTGTGGATGCCGATATGTTCGTTGAAGAATTGGTCGGCGCGAGCGATCGGATTTTTGCCCAGTTCGCGCTGATGGATGGTGTGGACCTGGGCGCGCGGGGTCATGGCTTGGGACACGAGCGTGGCCACGTAGCGCGGACGCACGGTGTGACCGGGGAGGAGCCCGAGAAGGACGTTATCCTTGTCGACGACGGGAAAGGTTCGGAACCCGAAACCTTTTTGCTCAACCAGGGTAAGAACATCTCCAATCGTTTGATCTGGAACGACTTTTATCGGTTCCTGAATGAGGCCGTGGACGTTATTTTTGACCCGGCTTACCTGACTGAGTTGCTCCCGCTCGGGTAGGTTGCAATGGATCAGTCCCAGCCCTCCGTTGAGCGCCATGGCGATGGCCATGGGTGCCTCGGTAACGGTATCCATGTCCGCCGAAATGACGGGAATACGCAGTCGGAGCCGCTCGTGGAGTTTGGTCTCGAGATTCGTCTCGCGGGGAAGAGTCTCGGAGTAGAGGGTCGCGAGGGTGACGTCGTCGTAGGTCAGGCCCAGGCCGGCGTGCTCGGGGAAGAAAACGTCGGCCGCTTTGTAGAAGGTGCCGTCGAGCGAGTGGGACGGAGATTGTGCTGCCATGTCATGGCATACACGGGGTTTGGTGGGGATGGGAAGGAGGAAATTTGCGTCGAAGGTCGCCCACCTACAACCGCGACGGGCGGTAGCGTTCGTTCAGGCTGCCGCAACGCGGGCAGCGGGGCAGGAGGGTGCTGCTTTTATCCTGAAACTCGAATCCGCATAGGCCGCATCGCAGAACGAAGCGGAACGCCGCGCGCTCCCGGCGTTGCCGCCGCCACTCGGTGAAAATCCACGCGGTGAAGATCGGCCCCAGCATGATGCAGAGGTAAATGAGAACCAGATAGCTGAGGCTGACGGGAATCACGGCGACTTCGATGCGGCGGCCGCGTAGGCGTCGGTGCCCCACGTGTAGGTGACGAATCCCCAGGTCAGCGGTGAATTCGCCGGGGCGAACGCGATCTGCCGAAGGTGCGCAAGGGCGACCTCATCGAGCGATGGATCGCCGGAGGACAGTTCGAGAACCGTGAAGCGCACCTCTCCGGAGTCGGCGACGCCGATGAACGCCGTGGTGTTTTCGGCGGGCGCGCTGGCGTGATAGGTAAAGGTCACCGGCGGATTTTTCACGATTGGGCGTCCGGTGAGGCTGCCTGAAAAGGTCACGGACGTGGCGACTGTGGCTGGCGGTTTAGTGGCCGTCTCGGGACCCGGCGACGACGATTGAACGGGAGAAAGCTGGTCGACCGCCCGGGGAAAACGCACACCTTCGGCTTGCTCGGCGGGCGCGCCGAGTGGCGCGGTGTGCGGGGAAGCGAAGGACGGGCGGTAGTGAACGTCGACCAATCCCGGGGGCACCAGCGGATTGTCGTTGGCCACGAGGGCCGGGTCTTCGGCTTCGATCCAGCGCAGCAGCGCCACATTCTCGGGCGAAGAGGGGGTGAGCAAGCTCACGCGCGGCGCCGGCTGGGGGATGGTGACCCGCTGCGGATAGACGACTTGGAACAGGAAAAAGGTCCCGGCGTGGGCCAGAAATGACCCGAGGACACAGAGGAACAGAATATAGGAAAACCCGTCGTCGTCCGGCGCCAGGAAAGTCAGCTTCGCAGCGGTTGATGACGGTTTCATCCCAGCCACCTCCGGCTCACCCACGAATCGGAATTCATTTTCGTTCCGAGTCCGTGGCCAGGATGACGGAGAAACCGAGTTTCAAAGCTTCGTCGGTAATCTTCATGACCAAGTCGTAGGGCGTGTTCTTGTCGGCCTTGATGATGAGAGACCGTTCACCCACTTTGGTATCGGCCAGCCGCTGGCGCAACTCGTCGAGACTCACGCGCTGATCGCGATGATAGATGGCCGGCACCGGAGCGGCGGTCACGCTGACGATTTGCGCGTCGACCCGCGGTCCGAGGGTGAAGGAGGAAGCCGGCAGGGTAACTGCCAGACCCGGTTGCAGCACGAAACGCGAGCTCAGCGTAAAGAAAAGCACCACCAGAAAAATGACATTGATCAGCGGAATGACGCTGAACAGTGCCGGATTGAACCGCAACGTGCGCGTGAGCTTCATCCGGTGGAGCAGGCCGACGAGATCGCGGCGCGAGCTTTAATCCGCGCTCTTGCGGCGGGGCTGCGGAGCCGGGCCAAACTCGATGATCCCAGGAGCGGAGGGATGGCGGTTCTCGGAAATTAGATTCACGATCTCGATCCCAGCGCGTTCCATATCATGCATCAGGGCATTGACCCGCGATGACAGATAGCTGTAACCGACGGCACAGGGAATGGCGACGACCAGACCGCCAGCCGTGGTCAGAAGACTCTGGTAAATGCCGCTGGCGATGTCGGTGGCGCTGGCGAAGCCGCTCTGCGAGGTCACGTTTACGAAGGCTTCGATGAGACCGACAACCGTGCCGAGAAGTCCGATGAGCGGCGTGATGAAGGCGATGGTCGCCAGGAGCCCGAGGCGGCGTTCGAGGCGAGGCACTTCGAGCTGGCCGGCTTCCTGGACGATGTCCTTGAGTTCCGCCCGGCTCGTCTGGTGTTGGACGATGGCCGCGTGGATCACCCGGGTGATCGGGCTCGGGGTGCTGGCGCACTCCATTTGGGCTTCGGCAAAGCGTTGATCCTGGATGAGATTAGTAAGTCCACGCATGAATTCACCCACCCGAATGGAAATGCGATGGAAGTAGGTGACGCGCTCCAGAAATACGGCGCCGGCGAGCACACTGCAGAACAAGATTAGCCACATGAGCGGCCCGCCCTTTTGCATATAGTCAATCATGGAAGGCGTTTATATGGCGGATTTGTGACGGATGGCAAGAACTCATCGGGGCGAAGTCGGGAGGTCGAAAATCGGAGAAATTCGCCTCGTTGAGCGCCCGTGGGTGATCCCGGCCAGGTATCGCGCCGACCCCGCCCGCTATTTTCCTTCAAAGAAACGGCGCGTTACCTGCTCTACGGGTAGTATTCGCGCCGTTATTTTTCTTTGACCAACCACTACCGCTTCCGCTACTAGTTTGGCGTAGGTATGAGGGACTTTTCGATTGCTGACAGTACTGACATCAAATTTGAGTGCTCGCAATGCGGGCAACGGATCATAGTCGAAAGGTCAGCCGCCGGGCTCACCGCCGATTGTCCGATGTGCAATCATCCCGTGACGGTGCCCAGCGTGCAGGAGTCCATCGACATGGCGGGCGACTTGGGTGCAGATTCGGAGCCGCGCGCGCGCATCATGCAGGCGGAGTCGACCGGGGCAAATGCGGGAGATCTGGAAGAAGCCCGCGCCGAAATCGGCCGACAAAACGCTCTCTTCAAGAAGGCTGTAGATGAATGCGAACGCGTGAAGGCGAATGCCACACACGTCCAGGCGGAGCTCAAAAGCTACCAGTCCGACCGGCAGCAGCTCAAGCTGGAGGTCGCCAATGCCCGCCAGGCCACTCTCGCTGCGGAAGCCCGCCTCAACGAATACATCGAAGCCTATTCCGCAGCCCAACAGGAGAATGCCGAAGTGCGGCGGCAATTCGAGTCCGAGATCAATGCGCTGAAGGAGCAGTTCGCCGCCCAGGAACAAGCCGTGCTGGAACGCGACGAGCAACTGGCGCAGGCGGTGCGAAAGCTGGCCAAATCCAAATCCGATTTATCGGCGTCGGTCATCGAAGCGACCGGATTGCGCAGTGAACTGCAAGCTCACCAGCAGGGGCTCCACAACACCGGAGAGATGCTCAATGCCGCGAAAGCGGAACTGCAAGGGACGAACGCCCGGCTGGAGACGCTCACCGAGGAGCACCGTCTCGTTACGCAGGAGCGCGACGATTGGAAACAGCGCGCCGAAGGTTTCAAGCACGACCTCGCGGCGATCGATACTGGCCGCGATCTACTCGAAACCCGTGAGCAATTGCGCCAGTTGCGGGAGGAATATCAGGCGCTTCAAACGAAATTCACCGAGCACGCCGAGCAAGCGGAAACGAACAGCAAGGCCCTCAAGGGCATCGTCGCGCGACAGAATACGACCTTGGGCGTGTACCATAGTGAGGTTCGGCGCCTGCGCCGGGCTCGTTTTGGTCTGCGACTGGTCTATTCCGTTTTCGCTTTGGGAATGCTCGCCCTGGCGTTTTTCGCCTGCAAGGTTTTTGCCCCCGGCCATTTCGGCGAGATTCTGAACTCCTTGAAGCATTTCAAAGCGGGCCTGTTTTAATCGGAATAGGTCAGCGGTCGGGCGGTGACTATCTTGTGGCGAACGTTTCCCGGGCCACCTAGCGTGCAGGCGATATGCGCGTTTTGGCCATTGATCCCTCGCTTCGCGGCACTGGTTTCGCCATCCTGGAAAAGGAAGGCGCCAAAGTCCGTGCGGTGACGTACGGCACAGTCAGGAATGCGCCTTCGCTCCTGCCCTCCGGATGCCTCGTCGCCATTCACGAGCGGATCGTCGGTCTCATCCAGGAATATCGGCCCGAGTGCGCTGCCTTAGAGGGCGTGATCTACGTCCAAAGTCACCGGATCGCCATCACCCTCGGAGCTGCGCGCGGGGCCGCCTTGCTCGCTGCGGCCAGCCACGGTCTCCCAATCTACGAATATGCCCCGCGGCGCGTGAAACAATCGGTCGTCGGCCGGGGTGGGGCGGACAAAGGGCAGGTCGGATTCATGGTGCGCGCGCTGCTTGGGCTCACGGAAACTCCGCCCGCCGACGCCGCTGATGCACTCGCCATCGGCCTCACCCATCTGCAAACGGCCGCCTCGGCCGCTCGCGGAGCCGTCCCACTCGAACGAATCTAACGCCCTTGGGAACGGCGACTTCCAAGTCGCCGAGGCGGAATATCGATGCTACGCGCGGGGTTGACGCCGCAGCGATTTCACACAAACCACTTCGCGAGTTCCTCCGGCTGCAACTCATCGAGCCGTCGAACAGTCCGGTCCGCGTCCGTCAATTCCTCAGGAGGATGAGTCGTGGCCACGCCCACCACTTTCATCCCACCCGCGTGTGCCGCCGCGATCCCGACCAAAGCATCTTCAAACACGACACAACGTTGTGGCGCCTGTCCCAGCCGAGCCGCCGCGGTGAGAAACACCTCCGGGTTCGGTTTGCCATGATGCACATCCTCCGCCGTCACGATCGCGCTAAAATAATCGGCAATGCCAATCATCCCCAACGACAGATCGATATTCGCGCGATGCGTCGAAGACCCAATGGCGCACGGCACGCCGGCATCGCGCAGGCGATCCAGCCAGGTCCGTACCCCCGGCAGTGCCTCGACGCCGCGTTCAGCCACGACCACCCGGTAAAGCGCTTCCTTCCGCAGCGATAGCCGGTGGATTTCCTCGAGGTCCTTCGTCCAGCCGAGCAACTCCGGAATGATGAATTCGTTCTTCCGCCCGAATCCCTTTCGGAAATGCCCCGACGGCAGCGGCTTTCCGACTTCGACGGCGAGCCGTTCCCAGCTCTCCTCGTGATGCGAGGAGGAGTCGATGATGACCCCATCCCAATCGAAAAGCGCCGCCCAGGACATTACGATTGAAGCTTCCGCGTTGGACTTGTTGACCTCATCGCGCGGAGATCGCGCACCAACAGGTGCGACTTCGCTGTCGTCAGCGATTCCCCATCCTGCATCCTGCATCCTGAAACCTGCATCTGTCTCCGTGAGTTCAATCCAGCCGCTGCAACGCCGGCAGCCGGTACTTCTGCCGGAAGCTCTCTTGCGCGGCGGCGACGGCGGTCGCGTCGAGGAAGATGAACCGCGGTTCGCCATCGAACTCGACCTTGTGCAACCCGTTGCTCGCTTTTTCCAGCGCGCCGGGCACATCGGCCAGGGACTGGATGCTCACGCCGTTGATCTTCGTGACGATGAGCTGATTCAATTCTTCGTAGCCGATGGTCAAATCCGACGGCAGCACTCGGTTGAGGAAAACGACTTTCTTCGGGCCGTTCTTGAAAACCTCGTTCTGCTGGCGATCGAAATACACAAACTGCTCCGGCGCCTTTTTCTGCCAGTCGGCGCCAAATTCCTTGAGATACTGGCGCGAAAGCTCCTGCAGAATGAGCCCACCGAGAACGTAGAATTTCGGCGCGTGATCGTAGACATAAGGCTCGATCACATAGCTCTCCACCGGGCGATGTTTGAGGGTGACATCCAGTTGTTTCTTTTCCCCTTTGCGATAGACCGTGAGCTTCACCACATCGCCATCGTAGCGCCTCGTCGAGAGGAGATGGGTGATGGCGATTTTGCCGTATTCATCGTCCTTGTAGTTGCCATCCTGATCGACCGGACGGTCGTCAACCTGGAGCAGCACGTCGCCCGGTTCCACGCCGCCCTTCGCCGCCGGACCATCGCTAAGGACATCGGAAATATATACGCCCCCGGGAGTATCGGCGGTGAGGCCGAGGAAGCGGCGAAACTGCGGATCGCGGGTGGGCGAGGATGTGATCCCCAGCCGCGCGAAACCTTCGTAGGGCGCCTTTTTCGCGTCGGTGAGGAAATGCTCGATGACGGGAGCAGGCAGGACCTCGGCGTTGTTCGTCGTGTTGTCGTAGCGCATCACCAGACCCGCCAGCTTGCCGTCCTTCACCACAGGCAGGGTGAAGCTGCTGTCGCGGAATTGCAGTGGTGTGGTCATGCGATAGACCAGCAGCGGAGAGTCATCTGCCGGGTAACGAGCCACCTCAGCAGTGGTCATCGGACCTTTCGTGACCAGCAGCGCGCCGTTGTTCTCGAGTTGCCACACCGAAAGGACGTCGCCGATTTTGGCGGGCGTGAGTTCGAGCGGTTTGAAGGGCTTGAGAAAGTCGAGGTCATCGGTCTTGAGCAGCGCGAGGTTCGCCTCGTAGTCTACGACCTCCACGCTCGCCGGCACCTTCTGTCCGCCCTCGGCGGTTTCAAATTCCACATAGTTCGCATTGGCCACCAATTCCGCCGTCACGAGCACCCGGTTGCCCGCGAGAATGGTGCCGATGGCGCGCCGGGAATAGGGCGGGCGCTTGCCCCACGGATGCACAAAATCCCAAGGCTGATTGGTGACATTGACCCGCACGACGGAACTCGGCGCTTCGGATTGAATGTCTTCGGCCCGCAGGCCTTGCGCCGTGGTGAACAGGAGACAGGTAAACAGGAGGAAGGCGCGGCGCATCATCGGGAGGCGGAGGTAAATTCGGCGGTGGAGAGGTTTTGTTCGGCGAGCACGTTGTAGCGTCGGCGAATCCGTTCGCGCGCCGCTTCCACGGCGATTCGCTCGAGTACCAGCGGACGCGGGTGACCGATGAATTTTATCACGTAAAACTCGGGCTTCTCGGCAAACGCATTCGCTGCATCCTTGAGCGTGCGGATTTTGTGATCGTTGATTTCGTCGACGATTCCTTCGCGGAATTCGCCGAGATAGGTATTGAGCGGATCCGGCAGAATCGCGCTCAGGACCACGATCTCCGGGTGCTCTTTGTAGATTTCCTTCGTGACGAAATTGTCGTAAAAGTAGTTCACGCGGTCGCTCTGGAATTGATAGGCGCCGAGCAGATTGCGGGAAAGCGGCTGGAAGAGTAGACCGCCAAAGAGTACATACGCAGGCTGTACGTCGTACGAGTTGGCCTGCATGAGGAACGGCCAGGCGTGGTCAAACTTCACGGTCACGTCCATGACCTGTTTATCGCGCAGGATTTCCAGCTTCACTTCGTCGCCCAGGAATTTTCGCTCGGCGACTTCGCTCATCAGCACGCGTTCGCCGTCGAGCTCGAGCATCCCATCGCTGGCGATGGGGTGCCCGTCGATCGCGAGCAGCACGTCGCCGATCTCCAGCTTGCCGGCGCAGACTCCGGCGCTCTGCACGCTGCTGACCATCACGCCGCGATCGTCGTCCGCCAGCCCCAGTCCTTTGCGCATCGCCGGGTTGAGCGTGTTGGTGATGCTGATCGAAAGGTCCATGTAGCGGTCGTAGTGGCCGTCTTCAATGTCCTTGAGGAAGTGCGCGATGACCGGCGTCGGAATCATGTAGCCGACATTTTGTGCCACATCGCCGGAGAAGCCTTGGAAAGCGATGCCCACCACCTTGCCATCCTGCAGGACGGGCCCGCCGCTATTGCCCGGGTTAATCGCGGCATCGATCTGAATCGTGAGATGCGAGTCCAGTACCGAGTGCGTGTAGGTTCGAAAATCGACTCGCGAGACCACCCCTTGCGTGACGCTCAATCGTTCACCGCCAATCGGGTAACCGAAGACGGCCACGCTCGACTCGAGCTCCGGAATCCCGCCGAGCGCGAGAGGCTTGGTGTTTTTGAAAAACGCCGGATCCTGAACCTTCAGCACCGCGAGGTCGCAGTCGTGCGCGATGTGCTCGACCGTAGCGATGTACTTCTTCGGGTCGTCTTCCTTTTCGATCGTGAGGAACCGGGCATTGCTCACCACGTGGGCGTTGGTGATGATCCGGTCCGGGCTGACCACCCAGCCGGTGCCGCTGCCGGTGGCCATTGCGCCGGGCAGCCAGGGAAGGCGATAGTTCGCGTCTTCCATCGTGTTCGTGATGCGAGCGACGCTCTTGCGGATTTCGTTCGGTTGACCGAACAGGGGAGAAACGAGAAGGCCGAGAGCCAAAGCGATCGGCCAGAAGCGGTGGGTCATGAGTGCGGGGAAGATGCGCATATCGCAGGGTGCTGGCAAGCGGAGCGTTGGGGAAATGTAGCGGGAATGATGCCGATCAATAGGACCTTGTTCGCGAACGAAGCGCACACTCCACTATGAAAGGCTTCTAGAAGGGGAGCCCGGTGAGTGTTAAGTTTTAGGTATTAAGTTTTAAGTTCTCCTCAGCCTCGCCGGTGAACTGGCGAACGCTGAACCTTCTGGTCCGGCCGCGCCGCGGAAATACCTTCGGAGCCGGGAAGGCCACTCTGAGGCCTGCTTAAAACTGAAAACCGAAAACTCAGGACTGCGGCGTGGTCGGCGTGGCGGGAGCCGGCCCGCCTCGCCCCGTGCCTGCCCCACGGTGCTCGATCATCTTTTCGCGAAGGGCGATGAGCATCGCGGCCAGTTCGCGGGCTTCGAGCTTGCCGTCGCCATTCTTATCGAATTTCGCAATGGCCTTTTGAGCGTGCTCCAGCGGGGTGTGCGCTTCCGGCCGGGTCACCGTGGTGCTGGCCGCCGAGGCTGTGCCGGACTGCGACCGGTGTTCCTCGACCCGTTGATGGACCGCCTCGAAAAATGCCGCCAATTCGGTGGCGTTCAGTGCATGATCGCCATCCCTGTCGTATTTAGCGATGATTTCACGGGCTCTCTTCTCGACGCCTTCGGCCGCACCGCCGCGGTGCAGCGCCCCGGTGCTGGTGCTTGTACCAGTACCGCTGCCGTTAGCGGGTGTTTGCGCTTGAGATTCTGGAGCAAAGAGTGAAAGCGCCGCGAAGGCGCACAGTGCCGGGAGGAGAAATCGCTTCATAATTGCCATAACCCCGGTCCTTCCCAAGGTTGCGAAAAATCACGCAGGTGTTGGATCAAAGCGGAGCCTGAAGGGCCGCTTCGTTCAGAGGCCTTCTTACACGTTGAACCGGAACTCCATCACGTCCCCGTCTTTCACGACGTATTCCTTGCCCTCGATGCGGAGTTTGCCGGCTTCGCGGGCTTTGGCGAAGGAGCCCAGTCCGACGAGATCGTCGAAGTGCACGGTTTCCGCGGCGATAAAGCCGCGCTCGAAATCGGTGTGGATGACACCGGCCGCGGCGGGCGCTTTGTCTCCCGCGCGGATGGTCCACGCTCGCGTTTCCTGTTCGCCCGTGGTGAGATAGGTGCGCAGGCCCAGTAGGTGATACACGGCGCGGATGAGTGAATCGACACCGCTGCTGGCCACGCCGATTCCCTTGAGATATTCCGCTGCTTCCTCGGTGGAAAGCGAAGCCAGTTCGCTCTCGATCTGCGCGCTGATGACAACCGCCTCGGTGCCGTAATGCGCCCGGGCATAATCCTGCACCGCCTGGACGTACCGCGCGGCGGGTGTGACTTCGACATTCTCGCTTGGCTTCACGCCTTCATTGTCCCTCGCCGCTTCCACGATGGCCACGACGTTCGCCAAGTCCGCTTCGGCTACGTTGCAGGCAAAGATGGTCGGCTTCCCGGAGAGTAGGAAAAATTCGCGCATGAGCTTCGCTTCGTCGTCGCTGAGGGCGAGTGTCGTCGCGGGTTTGCCGGCGTCGAGATGCGGGACGAGCTTTTCGCACAGGGCCACCTCGGCTTTCGCGGCTTTGTCCCCGCTGCGGGCCGCCTTGGTCTGCCGATCGGACCGCTTCTGCACCGACGCCAGGTCGGCGAGGATGAGTTCGGTGTTGATGACCTCGATGTCTCGCACCGGATCGACCGAGCCGGAGACGTGATGAATATCCGAGTCCTCAAAACAACGCACCACCTGGACGATGGCATTGACCTCGCGAATGTGGCTCAGGAATTGGTTGCCAAGGCCTTCACCCGCGCTCGCGCCTTTGACCAAGCCGGCGATGTCCACGAACTCAATCGCCGCGGGGACGATTTTCTTCGAATGGGAGAGCTTGCTCAGCGCGTCGAGTCGCGGGTCGGGTACGGTCACGACTCCGACATTCGGGTCAATGGTGCAGAAAGGATAATTGGCCGCCTGCGCCTTCTGCGTTTTGGTAACAGCGTTGAAGAGCGTGGATTTGCCGACGTTGGGAAGACCGACGATGCCTGCGGAGAGCATGAGATAATTTGGGTAAAGGGACTGCGAGAGCGGGCGAATTCAACGCAACACGCCCCGCGCTTCAATCGAATAATCGCAATTCGGTCCCAATCGACGATCGCAGGCAAGCAATGAACCGGTGACGTGGGGCGCTGGGCAGCTACCCAATCCTCCGGCGTCTTACCTCTTCGCCTTCGGCGGCACTCCGAGATCCTCGAGAAAGTAGACCTGGAGCATCACGCCGATCCAATAGAGCGGCAGAAGCATCAATCCCCAGCCAGCACTCGCGGCGCCCGCCAGAAAGCAAAATGCAAAGGCAAAAACACTGCCGATGAAATAGAGGGCGCCGGTAAGCTTGTGACCTTTGTAAAAATGGCCGAGCCCAGGGACGATGCTTAAAATCACCGAGATCCGGTCGCGGAGCGTGCCGCTGCGATGGTGTGCAGGGTGACCGGGGGCGACCCAGTCGCACTTGGTGCAGGAGTCCGGGTGTTCCGGATCCAGCGGCGCATCGCAAAGCGGACAGCGTGCGAGATTTGGGGCGGCACTGGTCGGAGGGGTCATTGGCGGGGTGGCTTCAGTCGTTGGCATGTTGATTTCTCTCGGATAGTTAAATTTCCTTCCGTAACCCTGTATGGAAATTAGCCATTGTCAGAGTGCCGGGCAATCAAAAAAGTTTCGCTTATGCCAAAACTCGCTGAAATCGTCGCTCATCTCGACCGTCACTTGCGCCACGCAGAAGTTGGCGACTACCCGGGCGCGTGGAATGGCCTTCAAATCGAGAATTCGGGTTCGGTACGAAAAGTCGGCGCCGCCGTGGACGCCTGCGCCTGGACGATCGAGAAGGCAGTGGAGAAGGGAATTCAACTGTTGCTTGTCCATCACGGACTTTTCTGGACCGGCGTTCAGCCAGTCACCGGCGTTACCCGGCATAAAATCAAGACCGCCCTCGACGGCGACCTCGCGATCTACAGTTCGCATCTCCCGCTCGATCTTCACCCGACCTTGGGCAACAGCGCGCTCCTGTGCCGCGCCTTGGGATTCAAGCAGTGCGCACCTTTCTTCGAGGCCAAAGGCCAGCCGGTCGGTCTCAAAACCAAAATGACGCTGACCCGCGAGGAATTATCCCGACGCCTCGAAAAAGCGCTCGGCAGAAGGCCTCACCTTTGTCCCGGCGGGCCGCCGAAAAGCACACACATCGGCGTGGTGACCGGAGGCGCCGGCGGCGAAGTGGCTCAGGCTCTTGCCGAGGGCGTGGACACCTTCATCACCGGCGAAGGCCCGCACCATTCCTACACCCTGGCCGAAGAACTCGGTGTGAACGTTTTCTACGGTGGCCACTACGCCACCGAAACCTTCGGCGTCAAAGCCCTCGCCGCCTACGTCTCCCGACGGTACCGCGTTCCGTGGGAATTTCTGGATCATCCAACGGGACTATAGGAAGTGCCAGGAGCCAAGTGCTCTCCATCAGCGCGCCTTCGTCATTCGTCATCCGTCATTTCCCTTATCCCCGTGCACTCAGAATCCTGCGGCTTTCGCTGAGGATGACGCCTTGGAAGCGCATCTTCAGCGCCTCCGGGGTGGGGGAGTTGGCCAGGGCTTCCTGCTGCGTGATCGTGCCCGCACGAACCAATTCATAGAGCGCTTGGTCGAAGGTCTGCATCCCGTCGCCGCTGCCGAGTTCGATCGCCGCGGTCAGCTTCTCCAGCGTGCCTCCGTGAATTAGCTTCTCCACGGCGGCAGTGTTTATCAGGACTTCCACGGCGGGAATAAGCGCTAACTTCGGGGTGCGGACGAGGCGCTGGCAGATGACCGCGTGCAGCGTAGAGGCGAGTTGCTGGCGCGCCGATTCCCGCTCCGGTCCGGGGAAAAATTCCAAAATGCGTTGGACGGATTTTGCGGCATCCACGGTGTGCAGCGTCGCGATGACCAGATGGCCGATATTCGCGGCGCTGATCGCCGCCGCCACGCTGACACTGTCGCGCATTTCGCCGATGACGATCACGTCCGGGTCCTGGCGGAGAACGTTTTTCAGGCCCGTGGTGTAACTCGCGGTATCGATGCCGACTTCCCGCTGCTCGATGACCGACTGCTTGTCTTCGAAGAGATATTCGATCGGATCTTCGAGGGTAATGATGTGCTTTTTCTCGGTCACGTTGATGTGCTCGATCATCGCCGCCAGGGTGGTGGATTTGCCCGAACCCGTCGCGCCGGTGAGGAGGACGATCCCGTGCGGCGCTTCCGCGGCGCTCTGGATGACCGCCGGAAGATGCAAATCGGCAAACGTGCGGACCTGCGCCTTCACCAGGCGGAGCGCCATCACGTGGCCGCCGCGTTGTTGAAAGACATTCACGCGAAACCGTCCGATGCCCGGAGCCGCGTAGGCAAGATCCACTTCGTGGTCCTGCTCCAGTCGCGCCCGCAAATGTTCGGGGACGATCTCCCCAATGACGGTGGCCATCCACTCCGCGGTGGGCTGCGGCGCTTCGACCGGTACGAGGTCGCCAGCAATCCGAAAGACGACTGGACTGTCGAGTTTCAAATGGACGTCGGAAGCCCCGGCCGCCAGGGCGCCTTGAAGAATGCGGGAGAAGATTTCCATGAACTTGGAGGGAGTTTTAAGTTTTAAAGATTGATGGACGTTGCGAAGCGGTTCGCCGGGCTCTGCGATCGGTTGACCCGGCCGGCGCTTTGTGGCCTCGGCCTAGGGAACCTTCGCCGCTGCCAGGAGATCGTCGAGTCGATCGAAACAAATCTGCGACCACGTTTCCATCGTCTCGTGGCGGGTAGCAAGTTGCGTGCGGTCGAGAAATTGAAGTTCGGTGATCATCGCCTCGCCCTTTTGCACGTCGGGCGAATCGAGTTGGAAAATGTGCACCACTCCGAGGTGAACCCGGCCGACGTCGTTCGAGTCGTCGTTGAGCAGCGCCACCGCGCGGTTCCGATAGGTCGCGCCGAGTTTCAATTCCTCGCCGACCTCGCGTTGCACCGCGGCATCGTAGGCCGCCCGGTCGAGCGCGAAGAGTCCTTCATCGTGATCGTTCATATGACCGCCGATGCCGATACTGCCCTTGGCCACGAGGCGCTGTTCCCCGGCCTTCTTCCCCCGCACGTAATGCAGGACGCGTCCCTCATGCACGAGCAGCACGTAGGGGATGATCTGTTTCAGCGAAGGATCGGTCTCCGCCGGCGGCCGTGGGGTGAAGAAATTGTTCTCGCGCGCCAGCAACGCCGGCAGATACCGGTCGATTTCAAAATTCAGCCCCTGGAACGCGCCCAATTCATCAAAAAGCGCGCGGCGCACCACGAGAATCATTTCATCGGTCATGTCGTGATGGAACGCTAGCGTCCGTGTTTTGGCAATGCCGGTTCAATCCCAAACGATGGGTGACGCTTGGCCCGGGAGTCTTAACACTTAAAACTACGCAGCGCGTCTAAGATGCGCTCCACGACATCCCCCCATTCGCCCGCGCGGCTCTGTCTAAACAACGTCATGGTCGGGTACAGCGGCGTCTTCCCTCCCTCCAACCCCCAGCGCCAATCGGGCACAAACGGGAGCAGCACCCACACTGGGCGGCCCAAAGCGCCGGCAAGATGAGCCGCGGCCGTGTCTACGGTGATGATGAGGTCCAGTTCCGCCATGAGCGCCGCGGTGTCGGAGAAATCGGAAATCTCCGCGGTAAAATCGGCGACGTTCGCAGGGACGGGGCCACGAGCTTGGACTTGTAAACTCACGAAATGCACGCCCGGAACCCGAAGCAATGGATCGAGCGCCTCGAGCGTCATCAGGCGCCGCCGATCGTTCTCATTCGTCGGATTGCCGGCCCACGAGATGCCGACCCGCAAACCTTCCTCTGAACCGAGTCGTTCCCGCCAGCGCGCGCGGCGTTCGGGATCGGCGTGCAAGTACGGCGCGTCCATCAGAATGGGCTCATATCGATCCAGCTTCAACGGCAAGCTGAAGAGCGGTAGGTGCAAATCGAAGGGCGGCAACGATTCATCCGTCGACCGTGCGACGATTTCAAGCTTGGGACCGGAGAGTTGCGCCAGCAGCGGTTGCAGCGGTTTCTGGCTTTCGAAAATCACTAGCGCCGCTTGGGATTGCTCGACGACCAGCGGCAGATAGCGAGCGAAATGCAGCGTGTCGCCAAAGCCTTGTTCGGCATGAATGAGCAGGCGTTGGCCGGGCACGAGTTTGCCGTCCCAATTCGGCTGAGAAAAGCGGCGCGCACTTTTGCCATGGCTGGAAGAACGCCAGCGCCATTCGTACTCGTGCCAGCCCTCTTCGAGACGCCCCACGAGCAACAACACGACGGCCAGGCTGAGGTGCGCGTCGGCAAAATCGGGACGCAACGCAATCGCTTGGCGGAAACAATTCTCGGCTTCACCGAAGGCGCGTTTGTGCCAAAAGGCCACGCCGAGATTCAAATATCCTTCGGCAAACTGCGGATTTAGCGCCAGCACGCGCCGGGCGCAGGCGATGCCCTCATCTGGATTTCCCAGTTTGGTGAGAATATCGCCGAGATTGCTGTGCGCCACGACGAGGTTTGGCGCGAGTTGCGCGGCCCGGCCGTAGCAGGCTGCCGCTTCGGAGAGACGGCCGAGTTTGAGCATCGCGTTTCCGAGATTGTTGTGCGCGCCGGCGTCGCCCGGAGCCAGGGCGAGCGCGCGCTGGTAGCTGGCAATCGCCTCGTCATACCGCTCCAATCGCTGAAAGGTATCAGCAAGATTCCGGTGAGCGTAGGCGAGATCCGGTTGGAGACTCAGCGCCCGCTGAAAGGCAGCGATCGCCGGTTCGGGCCGACCGCTATAAGTATACGCCACCGCTTGATCGGAATGATACGCGGCCCGATCCGGATGAATGGCGATAGCCCGCGCGATGAAATCCACCGCTTCGCTCGCCCGCCCCGCGGAAAGTACGACCAGTCCCAGTTGCAGCCACGCATCGGCAAAGTGCGGCGCCGCGGCCGCGACCTGCCGCAAAAACGCCTCCGCCTCCGGCAATCGCCCGGCCTGGCGGTGGGACATGGCGAGTTGGAAGGCGACCTCGGGGGACATCCGAAAGTGTTAATTTTTAAGCGTTCAGTTTTAAGTTGGCTCGGTTCCGCAGTCTATCGATCCAACAAATCCGGACGAATGCGCCGCGTCTTTTCCAAGGCCTGTTGTTTCCGCCACGCGGCAATGGCTGCGTGATTTCCACTCAACAAAATGTCCGGCACACGCCAGCCGCGAAACTCTGCAGGGCGCGTGTACTGGGGCCCTTCAATGAGCCCGCTGGCAAAGCTGTCGTCGGGCGCGCTGTTTTCGTCCCCAAGCACGCCCGGCAGCAGCCGCACGACCGTGTCGATGAAAACCGCCGCTGCGATTGCGCCATTCGTGAGCACGTAATCCCCGATGGAAACCTCGTCGTCCACTAGATGATCGACAACGCGTTGATCAATCCCCTCATAATGCCCGCACAGAATGATCAAATGCGCGCCC
>Ga0206824_10168_pt1 | contig 22227 bp, 16 predicted proteins | sample Alteio_BWOrgCont_82_FD_152874 | JGI IMG/M metagenome (GOLD analysis project Ga0206824, IMG submission 152874) | Enriched cells from forest soil in Barre Woods Harvard Forest LTER site, Petersham, Massachusetts, United States -... | ecosystem: Environmental > Terrestrial > Soil > Temperate forest >...
GACGCCTACCGTGCAGGCTGCTCCGATGGCCAGAGTGGTGGAGCAAGTGTTGCCGGTAAGTGCGAAGGAAGACGAGACGGTGAGCTTGAGACCGGCGGCGGCTGTGGTACTAGCGTTGGTGATCGTGACGGTTTGAGCGGCGCTTGTCTGGCCAAGTTGCTGCGCCGGGTAAATGAGCTGCGTTGGAGAGACGTTGAAGCCGGAACCTGAACCGGCTCCAGAAAGCAAGACCGTGGCAGAACTGACGCCCAGGGTGGAAGTGGAGACGGCGAGCATGGCTGCGGCTCCGCCAATGGCGGTGGGAATGAAGATGATTTGCGCAACGCAGGTAGCCCCGGTGCTGAGGGTTGCTCCGCAGGTGGTGGAGTAGACGGAGAATGCGGAAGCTGAGGGTCCGGTGATCTGCAGGCCGATATTGCTCATTGGCGCTCCGCCGTTGTTGGAGACGGTGACGGCTTGCGGGGAAGTGGCAACTCCGATGCCCTGCTGACCGAAAATGATCGAGCCAGGGCTGGCGGATAGGACGGGTGGATTCAAGCCTATGCCGTTGAGAGAAACCGTCTGCGTCCTGAGGCTGTCAGTGACGGTGAGCGTGCCGGATGCGGAGCCAGCCGTTGTGGGCACGAAGACGACATTGATGGGGCAGGTGGATTCCGCGGCGAGCTGCGCGGAGCAGGTGTTGGTTTGCTGGAAAGGACCGGAGATTGATATAGCAACTCCAGGGAGCGTGTTCTGGCCGGAATTGGCGAGAGTGACGGTCTGCACGTTGCTGGGTTGACCGATCACCGTTGCTGCAAAGGCGAGCGAGGAGGATGAAAGTGCGTCCGTGGGCGCCGTGGTTCCGGTTCCTGTGAGCTGAACGACCTGTGTGCCGGCTCCGTCGGACATGGTGAGGGTTCCGTTGGCGCTGCCAGCTGTGGTGGGATTGAAGCCGACGGAGAGCGAGCAGTCTGAGGATCCGGCGATAGAGGTTCCGCAGCCGTTGGAGGCGAGGATAAAGGGCGGGGTGACGACGAGGCTGGTGACGGCAAGCGACACAGAGCTGGCGTTCTGGATGGTGAATGACTGAGTGGATGACTGCGAGCCTACCTGCACACTGCCAAAGGAGAAAACGCTGGGCATGATGGTGACAGAACCTGCAGGAATGCCGGTGCCGATGAGCAAAGCCGTAACCGAGCCGCCGGTGATGCTGCCTGAGACTTTGAGCTGGCCTGTGGCGGAGCCAGTGGCGGTGGGAACGAAGAAGACCTGAACGGTGCAGGATGAGCCAGCAACGATTTCCTGACCGGAGCAGTTGTCGTTCTCGACAAAGCTGCCGGAGGCGGTGACAGAAGAGATAGAAAAGCCGAAGCCCCCGGTGTTGGTCACTGCAATGGTTTGCGGGCTGCTGGAGGAACCGACCGACTGCGATGAGAAGGTGAGTGAGGTAGGCGAGAGCGTGGCTGTGGTGAGCTCAGTTCCGGCAGTGAGCAGAGGAATCTGCCAAAGACCGCGGCCATATGTTCCTGCAACAAGAACAGGCGTGGAAGATGTTGCAGGTGTGGCTCCGAGAGCTACGACAGGCGAGGCGGGAATGCCAGCTCCCATGGGCTGCCAACAATTGGCGTTAACGTTTGAACAGGTGCTGATCTGGCGGGTATAGAAGACGCCGAAGTCGGTTGCGACGTAAATTGTGTTGGGATCGTTGGGGTCAATGGCGAGGGCGTTAGCGGGGACTGTGGGGAGATCGGAATCGACGCTGTACCAGCTTGCGCCGCCGTTTGTGGAACGATAGACCGTACTGAAGAACTGGGATTGCGTGGGAAATCCGACAACCGTGACGTAGACGGTCTTGCCGGTGGAGTCGCTGGGATCGATGACGATGCTGCCGATGTCGTATGCGTACTTGTTGAGCGCGATGGTGTCGTTGACGACGGGGTTGAGAGAGAGATTGGTCCAGGAGGACCAGACACCGGCAGAGCTCATGGTAGCGCCGAAGACCTGTCCGGCGAGGCGCGCGCCGCCGTCGAGGTAACCATACATGCCTGCATAGATCACTTCCCCGCCCCCGGTGAGCGGCATGACGGCGAGGGTGCGGATGAGGGCGTCGCCGCTGCAGGAGCCGCTGGTGGAACCGGTGTCGAGGATGGGGCTGATGGCGTTGGTGGTAGTCCAGCCGGTTCCGCTGGCCGGGCCACGCCAGATGCGGCAGGTGCCGATGAGCAGTTGCGTGGGATCTGCGGGATCGACGAGGAATGGCGCGGGGCTGGTCATGGTGAGCCCGTCATTGGCGACCTGTGAATCGCCGACTGCGGGATTGAAGCCGAAGTCTGAGGGAGTGCAGGCGCTGGAGCTTGAGCAGGCGTGAATGGAGACGCCAGCGCCGTTATTGACGTACCAGTTGTTGGCGTTGGATGGATCGATGGCTACGGGGCCGCCGTCACCGGAAAGAATCTGCGGCCACTGCGCGGTGGGAGCGGATGCACCCTTGATACCAGCAGTACCGTTTACGCCGAGACCGAGCAAGGTGTTGTAGGACGAAAGGCCGGGCGGCGGCATGGATTCAATTTCCGCGAGTGAACCGAGACTGGTGTTGAGATTTTGGAAGTGGCTTGCATCCGTGGAGGCGCAGACTGAGCCTGTTTCGCCGATGCCGTCGAGTGAGCGCCAGAGGCCGCTGTCATTGCCGATGAGGAGATCGGTTGGGTTGGAGGCGTTCCAGGCGAGAGCGTGCTGATAGGGGCCGACCTGCGCGCTGAGGCAGGTGAGAGCGTTTGTTGTGTTGCGCCAGGCGCATCCAGCTGCGAGCGAGCACTTCCAGAGATCTGTGGCTCCGGCGTAGAGGAGAGTGTCTTGTTGCGATGGGATCGCAGCGAGCGCGAGGTTGTAGTCGCCGTTCAAGATGGTTTGCGGGCCTTCAGAGGTGTTGGACTCGAGCGCGGCGGCGTTCCACTGAGTGCCGAAGGTGGGAATGGGGTTAGGGCAGGCTCCACCGGAGATGTTACAGGCATCCTGCCAGAGTCCCTGGTCCTGATTGTTGAGATCGACGCTCCAGGCGAAGGTGTCGCCGGTGAGCGGGTTAACCGCAAGTGAGCCGCGAAAGATGGGGCATGCGGGTGAACCCGTCTGGTTGGTATTGGTGGGGCAGAGGAGCGTGGTGAGGCCGGAGCCAGGCTGATTGGTAAGGCGCGACCAGGTGACGCCGTCCGGGGACTGATAGTAGCCGTGATAGCGGATGGCAGCGATGAAGAGCTTGCGAATGGGATTCCAGACGACGGCTGTGGCGGGATTGCCCTCATTGCCGTTCTGCGGATTGCTGGAACTTTGAACGCTGATTCCATTGGGATCAACGATGTTGGAAAGATGCCAGGTGGCACCGGCGTCTGTGGAGTAATAGAGGCCGGCGAAGCTCTGGTCTGCCTGCTGGGCGTTCACGAGCAGGCCCTCATAGGCTTCAGAGACGGCGGCAACAGCGACCTGCGTGTTGACGGTGCTCCAGGCGAAGCCGGCGAAACCCATACCGGTGAAGAAATAATCTGTGACACCTGCACCGGTTTCAAAATCGGAGCTCTGCGCGATCAGCGTCCATGTGGCGCCGTTATCTGTGGAGCGAAGAATGCCGGCGCCGTAATAGGAATCAAGCGCGTCATTGGGGTCGCCGGTGCCGGCGAGGATGACGCCGGTGCCGCCGGGCTGAACTGTAACTGCGCCGATGCTGATGGAGGGATCTGTGGCGCCGTTGAGCGCGTTGGTGGAATCAGTGAGAGGTAAAAAGAGAATGTTCGCGGTGTTCGAGGTTGCGGCATTCTGTGAAGCCCAGACGCCTCCGCCGGTGGATCCGATGTAGACGGTGTTGCCGGTGGCGTCTGAGGGATCGATGGCGATGGAGGCGATGCGGCCGGTGACTGCGCCGTAGTAGGGAGTGAGCACGTTCTGCGGGCCGAGCGGCTGCCAGACGGATTGTCCGGCGGTAAAGTCAGGGGAAGCGATTTTAGACGCGGCGCGGCGCGGACGGAAAGGCTGGCTTTGCGAGCCGGGCTTGAGGCCGCGATGGGCAAGAAAGCGCTGAGCCTGGACGACGCGCGGAGGAAGCGGTGGGACCGGAGCAGGCGACTGCGCGGCGGCTGAGACGAGCAGTAGAGTGAGACAGGGCGCTGCACGCATACGGCCTGTGCGCGTCCGGCGTAATACCATGACCAAGGCTTGAATGAACACACGCATCCCTTCGCCGCTCTGGATCTGTTCCTAGACCTTTCTGAAAAGTCAGGCGCAGAGCCGATACAACGGCTGTGTGAAACACGCAGTTCTGGATATAAAGTCCAGGGACAAAAAATGAGTGCTGCTTATGTGTGATTTCTAATCTGATTTTAGGACATGGAATGCGCGTGCGCGGAACGAAACGAGATTATTCTGTAGCTTGCCTGATACCTGATATGCCTGAATTGTGATGGCGGGAATTTCAATGCGAATTCAACTGCAACTTGCGAATGACGATGACGCGCCGGGATTGGTAAGGCTGCGCGAGGCAGTGAATGCCCGGTTGGCGGAGGAGTTTGGTCAGGGATTCTGGTGCACGAAACTGAGCGAGCAGGGTGCGCTCTCAGCTGTGCGGCAAGCACAGGTGTATGTGGCGCGGCATCGCGGCGGGATTCTGGCCACGCTGGCGCTGACGACGCGTAAGCCATGGGCGATTGACTTGAGTAATTTTGAACCGCGAGAGAGGCCGTTTTACCTGACGAATATGGCGGTGCATCCGGAGTTTCAGAGGCAGGGTTTGGGATGTGAGGCGATTCATGAGGCTCGACGGATTGCGCTGACCTCGGGTGGAGATGCAATTCGGCTGGATGCTTACGATGTGCCGGCGGGAGCAGGACTGTTTTATGCCAAGTGCGGGTTTACGGAGGTAGCGCGGGCGGAGTATCGCGCAGCACCGCTGATTTATTACGAGATGGCGCTGAATAGAGGGAAATGAAAAGGCCGCCTGATGGCGGCCTTTGTGTTGGTGCAAATGAATCGTTCTACCAGCGGCCCCAGGCACGGCTGATGTAGTCGGAGAGCGTCATGAAGATGAGGACGAGGAAGGTGAAGAGGCCCGCACCGACGGTAAGCTTGGTGAGCTTGGGGCTGTACTTGACGTGCATGAAGAAGAGCACGACGAGCGTGGCCTTGGTGACGGCGATGGCGATGGCGACGATGGGATTCCAGGGCCCCATTTCGACGTAGGAGGCGGCGATGGTGAGAGCCGTGCCGACTAACAACGCGAAGAAGATGACGATATAAACGACTGGGCTGACGATGTGGCCTTCCAGTGCGTCGTCGTGATCTGCGGGTGCGTGCGGGTCGTGATGTACGTTGTGCTCGCTCATGGTGTCAATTCCTAAAAACAATTCTGCAGGTTGTTCTTCACTGGTGTCGGCTGATCAGGTAGAGCAGCGGGAACAGGAATATCCAGACGATGTCGACGAAGTGCCAGTAGAGGCCGAAGTACTCGACAAAACTGATATGTCCGCCGGTATACGCGCCCTGCCTGGCGCGGACGATCATATATCCCAGCAGGCAGATGCCAATGATCATGTGCAGTGCGTGCATGCCGGTCATGGCGAAGTAGAGCGAGAAGTAAATCTCCGTGTGACGCGCCATGTCGAGCGGCAGCGGCTTGTCACCCGCGGCCTTCGCCTCTGCGTCCGAGTCAGGGTTGAGGAAGGACTGCAGGCTGTAATGCGCGCCGGGGACGTGATGCTTCTCAAACTTCTCCTTGTACTCGATGGTCTTGATGCCAAGGAAGCCGAGGCCGAGGATGAAGGTGAGCACGAGACAGAGCACAAGCGCGCCCTGCTTGCGCATCTGCGCGCTCCAGACGCCCATAGCCATGGTAAAGCTGGATGAGATGAGGATGAGGGTGTTGAGACTACCCCAAAATATGTTGAGCTGGTGCGATGCGGCAACGAAGGCCGGGTAGTACCAGTTGCGGTAGATGAGATAGGCGGTAAACATGCCGCCGAAGAACATGATTTCCGTGAGCAGAAAGAGCCACATGGCGAAGCCGGTGGCGTCCACCTGCTGCTGCATGGTCTCAAAGTGATGGCGTTGATACGGCGGATGCGCGTGCGCGTGATCAGCGTGAGTCAGGGTGCTATCCGACACTGGAAACCTCCTGCTCCTCTTTTTGCTTTTTCTCTAGCCATTCGTAGTCGTAGGCGTCGTGATCGACGATGGGAATCTCCGCGAAGTTTTCTGTGAGCGGAGGGGACTGAATCTGCCACTCAAGGCCGGTGGCCTGCCAAGGATTGCTACCAGCGATGTCGCCGTACTTGAGCGACCACGTTAGATACAGGATCGGCAGCAGGTAACCCACGCCGAGGACGGTAGCGCCGGCGGTTGAGAAGACATTGAGAATCTGGAACTCTTCCGGATAAGACGCGTAACGGCGCGGCATGCCGAGTTCGCCCAGAATGAACTGCGGGAAGAATGTCAGGTTGAAGCCAATGAAGGTAACCACCGCGGCAAGCTGCGAGATCTTCTCCGGATACATGCGGCCGGTTATCTTAGGCCACCAGAAGTGGATGCCGGCAAGGAAAGCCATCAACATGCCACCGACCATGACGAAGTGGAAGTGGGCGACGATGAAGTAGGTCTCGGTGAGGTGAATGTCGGTGCCGGTGGAGGCGAGGAAGACGCCTGTAAGTCCGCCGATGGTGAACAGACCCATGAAGCCGAAGGCGTAGAGCATCGGAGTTTCAAAGGTAATGGAACCCTTGTAAAGGGTGAAAGCCCAGTTGAAGATCTTGATAGCCGAGGGCACTGCGACCAGCATGGTGAGGAGCGAGAAGACGAGCGTCGAGTAATTCGAGACGCCCATGATGAACATGTGATGCTCCCACACGAAGAATCCGAAGACGGCGATGGCCACTGAACTGAAGGCAACAGCCGTGTAGCCGAAGACGCGCTTGCGGGCGAAGGTAGAGATGACCTCAGAGATAACGCCCATGCCGGGAAGAATCATGATGTAGACGGCAGGGTGTGAGTAGAACCAGAACAAATGCTGAAAGAGCAGAGGGTCGCCACCCTTGGTGGGATCAAATACGCCGATGCCGATGGTGCGCTCAAGCGCGACCAGGACAATGGCGATGGCGAGAACCGGCGTGCCGAGAACCATGAGGATCGAAGCTGCGTAGTTAGACCAGACGAAGAGCGGCAGCCGGAACCAGGTCATGCCCGGGGCGCGCATCTTGTGGATGGTCACAATGAAATTGAGGCCGGTGAAGATGGAGCTGAAGCCGGCGATGAAGATTGCCAGGCCTGTACTGAGCACGTTGGTATTGACGTAGTGCGTGGAGAGCGGAGTCGTGAAGGTCCAGCCCGTGTCCACGCCGCCGGTCATCATGGTGTAGAGCACCAGGATGCCGCCAGCGACGTAGAGATACCAGCTCAAGAGATTGATCTTGGGCAGCGCGAGATCCTTGGCCCCGATCATGATGGGCATAAGGAAGTTGCCCAGTGTGGCCGGCACGGACGGCACCAGGAACAAGAAGATCATGATGATGCCGTGCATGGTGAAGACCTTGTTATAGGTGTCGGTGGCCATCAGGTCTGATTGCGGCGTTAGCAGCTCAAGACGAATCAGGCCGGCGAGCGAACCGCCGATGGCGAAGAAGAAGGTGATCGAAATCAGATAAAGAATTGCGATCCGCTTATGATCGCCGGTCAACAGCCAGCTAAGGATGCCATTTTCCTTGGAGAGGAAATTGGTCTTCGGAATGCGGGCTGTGGACTGGTCGGGAAGACTGACAATAGTCGCGCTGCTCATTGTGTCACCGCCCCTTTTGCCACGGGGGCAGCAGCCTTAGGCGTCGAAGTGGACTTCGACGTGGGCTCGCCTTCCGGCAGCAAACCGGTTGTGTTCAGCGTCTGCTCGACGCGGTAGTTCGAGTTGAGGGTCTTAATGTATTCGACGAGCGAGATGACTCCGTCCTCACTGACCTGGCCTTGATAGGTGGGCATGATCGGCGCGAAGCCCTGTGTTACGTGCTCGGAGGGATTGAGGATGGCATCGCGAAGGTAAGCCTCGTCGGCAATGGTCTCCTGACCGTTGGCGAGGCGAAGCTTCGAGTTGTAGACGTTGGCAAGCGACGGACCGCGGGCATCAGGACGGCCATTGTGGCAGGCATTGCAGCTGAGCGATGCGAAGAGGCGCTCGCCGTTTTGCGCGAGGCTCATGCCGCTGGTCGATTCCGCGAGCCACTTTTTGTAATCCTCGGGCGTGAGCACGGTGATGGTGCCGACCATGTGCGAGTGATCTGTGCCGCAGTACTGCGTGCAGAAGAGGTGATACTGGCCGGGCTCAGTAGCCTCAAACCAGACCGAGGTATAGCGGCCGGGGATGGCTTCTCGCTTTACGCGGAAGGCAGGGATCGAGAAGCTGTGGAAAACGTCCTGCGAGATGAGCGTGAGTTGAACGGGCTGGCCTGTGGGAACGTGCAGCGCATTGATCTCGTGCTGGCCGCCGGGATGCTCGGCCTTCCACATCCACTGCTTGCCCACGACATAGATGTTCATGGCGTTGGCCGGGGGGGTGTAGACGCGGAAGTAGATGAGCGAGCCCCAGACGAACATGATGAGGAAGAGGCCCAGCGGAATGATGGTCCATGTGGCTTCGAGCAGCGTGGAGCCCTCGATCTGAACGGCGACCGGATGGCGCTTTTTGCTGTAAAGGATGGAGAAGCCGAAGACCAGCAGGCCAACCAGGGTGAGGCCTACGAGACTGACCAGCACCATGAAGAAGTACAGCGCGTCCATCTGCGGGGCGATCTTCGAGGCTTCCGGCGGGAAGAGCGCGAAGTTCGTCATCCACTTGACGAGAAATTGCCAGAGTACTGGGCTTATATGATCCATTCCGTTATCCGTTCACCTTTGTTGCTGGGCGCTGAAGCGATACCTGCGGCTGTTTGTCGCGTTTTGCGTCCGCGCGGAACATGAGGTACATGAATCCGCCGAGCGTGAGCACTGTAACCAGGCCACCTAACTGGACGATGCGGGCAATAATGAGCGAGTGTTTGTTTGTGCCGGGATCGTAGTGGTAGCAGTAGGTCAGAATGTTGTCTACCGGCGAACCGATGCGATTATCCGATGCCTCGGCAAGGCCGAGACGAAGATCCTTGGGACTGTATTCGACGCCCATGTAATACTGCGCGATCTTGCCCAGCGGCGTGACGATCTGGATGGTGCTGGCGTGCGCGTACTGCGTGAGCTTGCCGTCGGGGCCGGGAATTTTGGTGTAGCCGAAGCCGACGGCCTGGGTGAGCGCGTCAATATTGGGCTGCGTGCCAGTGAGAAAGTGCCAGCCATTGGCTGACTCCGGATGGCCATAGCGCTTGAGGTAGGTGCGCTTCTTCGCGGCAGCGAGATCCGGGCCTTCCGAGGGATCGATGCTGACGACGATCACGTTGAAGTCGCGGCCGGGCTTCTCATCGACCATCTGCAGCGCGCCGGTGAGGCCGTTGAGCTCTTCCGAGCAGAGCATGGGGCACTGATAGTACACGAGCGCAAGGATGGCGGGCTTCTGACCAAAGTAACTGGAGAGCGCAACCTGCTTGCCGGTCTCATCGGTAAAGACGGCGTTAAGCGGAATCGACTGATTCAGGTGCTGCGAGATGCTGATCTTCGATGTGACGGAGGGCTTCTCGTTCGCCGGACCCATCTGCTTGTCACCGTAACCGGCGACCTGGGCTGGCAGAGAGGAAGCGAGCACAAGCGCCGTACCCGCGGTAAGGATTGCTCCGCGGAACATGCTTCGAATTGTGCTCATGTACTGCATAAAATCCTCAGGGGCTAAAGCCCCAAAACCTATTCCCTCGTTTTCGGCACGGCTAAAGCCGTGCCCTGTTACAAAACTTCCGGCTGCTCTTATTTCTGCTCTGGCCGGACCTGTTCTGCCTGCTTACGCGACGCCTCATCCTGCTCGTAGCCGGTGAGGGTGAATCCATTGGTGAGTGGTGCAGTGACGCCAGGGACGTGATCGCCCGTCATCGGCTTCGCGGTGGTTACGGCAGTCGCAACGGGCAGGCCCTTCTTGGCGATCAGCTGCATTGCCTGCTCGATGGGAATGCGGACCTTATCCGAGCCGTCGATGGCGGAGTAATGCTCGAGCAGAAGGTCCTCGCGCTGGTGCAGGTCGGCAATATCCTGCGCACCATCGCCCTGGTCGTTTTGAAGACGCGGCGAGGGGAACTGCTGTGTGAGCTGGGCGACCTTGCTCTGAATCTCCGGATTGTTGGCCAGGTTGCCGAGCTCGCGGACGTCGGCGGTCTTGGTCCACTTGTTGTTCGGGCCATCCTCATTGTTGAGGACCGTGTTGATGACCTTACCGATGCCAACGCAGAGGACTGCGGTGACGACAACCAGTACGGTGAGAGCCACGAGGAAGACGAGGATTCCCTTTACGCCAACGTCTGAACGCTCGTAGCCGGCGGACGCGTCGACGGGTTCGGGGGTATGGCCTTTAGGCGTGTGCATGTTCAGGCTCCAGAATCTCCGCGACGTGCTGGTCGTTGGTCGCCACCAGCGCGCGGGTTTGAAGGCGCGTGGTAAAGAAAGCAAACCAGAAGGCTGTCAGAGCGACAGGTACTGCGATGTACTCGAGGATTCCCCAGGAGAAGTGCAGGTTGCGCGCGGCGTCCTTGAAGTTGGGCTCGATGAGCCAGAAGAGATCGAATGCCTTGGCGAAGATCATCCACTGGCAGACGCGGGTGAGGCGCTTCTTGTTGCGCTTGATGTCGCGCGAGAGCAAGAGCGAGAACGGGATAAGCCAGTGGAAGATGAAATCAAGCGTGATGACGATGCCCCAGTGGCCGCGGATGCGGTCCAGGTACCAGGGAATCTCTTCCGGCAGGTTACCCGACCAGATAATGAGGAACTGCGCGAAGCCGAGGTAGATATTGAGCATGACGAAGGCGAAGGTGAACTTGCCGAGGTCATGCTGTTCGGTCTGTCGGAGAATCGTCTTAAAGGGCTCGTACTGCGAAAGCGCGATGGAGATGAGAATGGCGAAGGCGAGAACCTGATAGCCCTGCCCGACGAGGAAGAGCAGACCGTAGACCGAGGAGTACCAGGTGACATCGAGTGACATGACCCAATAGATGACGACGGCGGTCATGGTGAGCGAGTAGACAAGGATGCCGAAGCCGGAGAGATTCTCGAATTTCTTGATCCAGATTGGGGTGTTTTCGGGTGAATCAGCGTCGCGCTTGAGGGCGAGCGAGTTAAGCCGCCAAGTGTAGAAGCCCCAGATGGCGAAGCAGAGGATGCTGACCACAATAAAGGATGTGGGATTCAGCATCGGAGCCTTCCACTTGATGGCGTGGTCGATGGCTTCGACCTGTTCCTTTGTGATCTGGCCGAGCGAGAGAGCCTTGTCCACGATGCCGTGATTGGCCCACATGTAGAGCTTGCCTTGGAAGACTGCAATCGGAATCCAGTAAACAAAGACCAGCGGGAGGGTGCGGCTCATGGCTTCGAGCGGACGGCGCAGGAGCAGGCCCCACTTGCCGCCGGTGACGTATTGCACCATCAGCAGTGCGAGACCGCCGACAGCGAAACCGAAGGTAAGCACGAGGCCGAGGAGCCAGGCGCGCAGGACGTGGTCAATTGACCCGTCAGCGAAGGCGAGACCCGCAGCGATAACCGAGAAGACAACGCCAACGATGAGCGCGCGGGTTCTCCAGGTGTTCACGACCGGAGGTGCGCTCAGATCGGCGGGCAGCGTCTTCGTGTGAGATTCGTGAGCCATCGATTCGTCCTTAATTCCTCGTCTTCCGTTTGCTTGCCTGCGCCCAATGTCAGCGGCTGGTTCGGCGTTTACTTGGCTGCCGGAATCTTGATCAGCGGATCTGCCGGATTGGCCGGAGCCATACCGGGTTTGCCTTCCTTGTCGATGCTCGGATAGGCCTGAACGGCTGTTCCGGGAAGCGTCCAGGGCTGCGCATAGCTGGCTGGCAGGCCTTGTTGCGTGGCAATGTCCTTGAGTTTCTCGACCTTGACGCCTGCAGGCACGTCAGACTGGCCGGCGGCCTGGCTGAACTGCAATGCGCGGATGTAAGCAGCAACAGCCCAGCGGTCAGAGGGCGTGAGCTGCTCAGAGTAGTCGGGCATGGCACCGTAACCGTTCGACATGACCCAGAAGTAGTGCGAGAGCGGCTGCGCGGTGCGGACCTGATCGTGCAGGTTGGCGGCGGGCTTGTAGCCGCGCTCCACGATCTCACCAAGGCCATTGCCTACGCGCGAGTGGCACGGGGTGCAGTACACGTTGAAGCGCTCCTGTCCGCGCTGAAGAACTTCAAGCGTCAGAGGAATCTCCGCCGGCAGCTCGTTGCGCTCTTCGCGGTAGCCGTTAGCTCCCTGAACCACGCCGGTGTAGAAGTAGCTGTCGTCGTGGAGCTGGCCGCGGGCGACCGTGTTGACGACCTGCGGACGAGCGCCGCGACCGTCGTCAAACATGACGGAGCCGCGCTGCGGAAAGATCTTGGGCTGATTCTGCATGTCCTGGCGGCAGCCGGCGAGAAGAACGAGCACAGCAGCAGAGCCAAGTGAGATGAGGCGGCGCGATTGCATCAGTACTCCACCTCCACAACCGAGACCGGAGCGAGTGTTTCGAGATACACCCGGGTTTCGATCAGTTCGAACTTGGGGTCCAGCGCCTCCAGGCAGAGGAAGAACTTGTCGTCAAGCGCGCCTGCACGAAAGTTTGGCGCGTTGAAGAGCGGGTGATAGGGGCTGGGCAGGCCGTTGAGCGCAAGCATTCCGAAGGCCGCCGAGAGACCGGCCCAGAGGATGGTCCATTCATAGGCGGGAATGATGAATGCCGGCCAGGAATAAAGAGGACGCCCGGCGATATTCAGCGGATAGGCGAGAGTCGAGATCCAGGTTTCGAGCGAGAACATGGCTACTAGGCCCATGAGGCCACCGACGAGCGTGACGAGCGGCACCTTGTTCTTGTGGAAGCCGATGGCCTCAGCCGCTTCTTCCACCGGATAGGGCGTATAGCAGTCCAGGCGCCGCCATCCGTCGAGGCGCGCTTTCTGGGCCGCGCGAACGAGATCGGAGGGCGTTTCGAATTCGGCCAGGAGACCGTATGTTCCTTCACGAGGAGGCATATTAGTGTCCTTCTCCCGCTGCCACTTCTTTGGGCTTGATTTTGGCCCCAGGCAGCATCATCTTGATCTCATTCATGGGAATCATGGGCAGGAAGCGCACGAACAGCATGAACAGTGCCGTAAAGAGGCCCAGTGTTCCGATGTACGTCATGTAATCCCATTTGGTAGCGCGATAGGTGCCCCAACTGGATGGCAGGTAATCGCGATAGAGGCTGGTGACGACGATGACGAAGCGCTCAAACCACATGCCCGTGTTGACAATGATGGAAATGAGAAACATGAAACCGATGTTCGTGCGCAGCTTCCGGACCCAGAGCGTGGTCAGCGGGAACGCAATATTGCAGAAGATCAGCACGCCGTAGGACCAGCCCATGGGCCCGAACATACGGTTCCACATCATGAAGTATTCCCAGTGGGAGGCCGAGTACCACGCCATGAAGACTTCCATGCCGTAACCGTAGGCCACGATGAGGCCAGTGGCGAGCATGACCTTGCCCATGTTGTCGATGTGGCGCTCGGTGACCAGGGCTTCAAGGTGATAGAACTTGCGCAGCGGAATGGCCAGCGTTAGCACCATGGCAAAGCCAGAGTAGATGGCACCGGCAACGAAGTAAGGCGGGAAGATGGTGGTGTGCCAGCCCGGCAGCGTGGCCACGGCGAAGTCGAAGCTGATGACCGTGTGCACGGAGAGCACCAGCGGCGTGGCGAGGCCGGCGAGCAGGAGCGATGCCGTCTCGTAGCGAATCCAGTGGCGGACCGAGCCGCGCCAGCCAAGCGAGATGAGGCCGTAGAAGTATTGCGCTATCGGGGTCTTGGCGCGATCGCGCATGGTGCCAAAGTCGGGAACCATGCCGATGTACCAGAAGACCACGGAGATGGTGGCGTAGGTGGAGACCGCGAAGACGTCCCAGAGAAGCGGGGAGCGGAACTGCGGCCAGACCGTCATGGAGTTGGGGTACGGCAGGAGCCAGTAGCCGAGCCACGGACGACCGACGTGAATGAGCGGGAACATGCCGGCGCAGACGACAGCAAAGATCGTCATGGCCTCAGCGAAGCGGTTGATGGAATTACGCCAGCCCTGCTTGAAAAGCAGGAGAATGGCCGAGATCAGCGTTCCGGCGTGGCCGATACCGATCCACCAGACGAAGTTGATGATGGCAAAGCCCCAGGCGACGGGCTGTGTGACGGCCCAGATACCGGTGCCCTTGAGGAAGAGCCAGGTAACTGCAGTGAGCAGCAAGGTAGCGACCGCGCCGCCAACGCCGAATAACGCAAACCAGCCGAGGGGCGTGTGCGGCGTCAGCACAATATCGCTGATCTTGGCGGTAACAGACTTGAAGGTCTGTCCGGGCTCCAATACACGGAACTCTCCGGTCGCTGGATCTATCCAGCGACTGTGATCCGGATTGCCAGGTTTCAGTTCGCTCGTTGCCATCGTGGCTTAACCCTTTACCGGCGCGTGTTCCACCGGCGTTTCTTCGAGTTCGCTGTTCGGGTTGATCACCGCGGCCACATAGGTGGTGCGGGGACGAGTATTGATGTCGGCAAGAACCTGATAGGTGCGCTCATCGGAGCGAAGTTTCGCCACCCTGCTGTTCTTGTCGTTGAGGTTGCCGAAGGTGATGGCCTGCGCCGGGCATGCCTGCTGGCATGCGGTCTGGATTTCTCCGTCGCGGATGGCGCGGTTGTCCTTGTCGGACTCGATCTTGGCGGCCGAGATACGCTGCACGCAGTAGCTGCACTTCTCCATGACGCCGCGCGAGCGGACGGAAACATCCGGGTTGCGCATCAGCTTGAGGCTCTCAGTTTCAAAGTCAGAGAAGAGCAGGAAGTTGAAACGGCGCACCTTGTAGGGGCAGTTATTGGAGCAGTAGCGGGTGCCCACGCAGCGGTTGTAGACCATCGTATTGAGGCCTTCCGGTGTGTGAACCGTTGCGCCCACAGGGCAGACCTGTTCGCAGGGTGCATTCTCGCAGTGCTGGCAGGTCATGGGCTGGAAGTGAGCGCGCGGCGCGGAGAGGTCACCTTCAAAGTAGGTGTCAATGCGGAGCCACTGCATGTTGCGGCCGATGCGAACCTGCTGCTTGCCGACGACGGCGATGTTGTTTTCCGCGTAGCAACCGACGATGCAGGCATTGCAGCCGGTGCAGGAGTTCATGTCAATCGACAGGCCCCATGCATTGCCCTCGGTATAGGTCCAGTTGGGGAAGAGAGACGTTCCCATCTCCGTCTTCTCATTGCCCTTGTGCTTCTCGTCGATTTCGTTGGCGAAACCGGGATGCTGCTTGTATTCGTCGAGGGTGGCGTAGCGGATGATGCCGCGCTCGCCGATGGCCTCGTCGGCTTCGAGGGAGTTATTGCCGTTGCCCTGCTGGCCGAACTTCTCGCCGCGGTGATCCTGAAAATGCGATTTGGTGACGGCCACGCCCCACTTGCCGTCAACCTTCTTGACAGAGCCTGTGGCGTAGAACGGAGCATCCGTGGTGCGGATCAGATAGGCATTGAAGCCTGCACCCGAGCCCACGCGGCCCGCTTGCCGGCGGCCATAGCCGAGGTACACGGTAACCGAGTTATCCGGATGGCCGGGAGCGACGATGACCGGAGCGTTGACCTTGCGGCCATTGACAGTGACCTCGAGGATGTCGTCTTCTTCCACGCCCAGCTTGGTAAGCGTGGCGCCGGAGACGATGGCAGCATTGTCCCAGCTCAGGTTCGTGACCGGCTTGGGCAGCTCCTGCAGCCAGCCGACGTTCGAGTAACGGCCGTCGTAAACGTTCGGATCGGGACGGAAGATGATCTCGATCGCATCTTTCGAGGAGGGCGTGGGGGCTTGCCCCTTGATGGCCACATCTGTGCTTGTCTTTGTGGCGTCAAAGGCCGTGCCGTCGATCCAGCCGTCATGCAAAGCTTTGCGCCAGCCGGTCTCAAAGTCGCCCTTGATGGAAGCCTTGGAGGTTTCGCGAACAGCGTCGTAGGGGCTGAGCAGCGGCTGATTGAGAAGCGTTTGAAAGACGTGATGTGGGGTCTTACCACTGTAGAGCGGATCGATGAGCGGTTGCACGATGGTGATGGTGCCGTCATAGGCGCGCGCGTCAGACCAGGATTCAAGCGAATGCGCCGCCGGAATGTGCCAATTGGCGATCTGGCCCGTTTCATCGAGATGCGAGCCGAGATGCGCGGTGACCTTGGCCTTGTTAAAGGCCGATGCGAAATCGAGATCGGCGGGCGCGTTGTAGATCGGGTTGGTGTTCAACATCACCAGCCAATCGACTTTACCTGCATTCAGGTCAGCAACGAGCGCCTTGATGTCGGCGATCTGGTTGCTCGGCAGCGGATTGACCGGCTGCGAGGAGACGAGAACGGTCTTGCCGGTGTTGCCGAGCGCCTGGTTGATGGACGCGGCGAGTGCAGCGACTGAGGGATCCTGATAGAGGCCCGGAATCACGACGGACTTGCCGGCATGCGCCTTTAAGTCCTTGGCCAAAGCTGCGAGGAACTTCTGTTGCTCGGGGGTCCAGGAGTAGCTTGGGGCCGATACGCCGGAAGCGCCGACGGCGGACGCGAGCGCGGCAGTAAAGGCGGGAATCTCGCTGGCGCGGAGGCCAAGGCGATGCTCTGCCTTCATGCCGGTGGTGGTCGTCGAAGACTCGACTGTGTAGAGACGATTCAGCATCCCGGGGCTCTTGCGGCGGGTCGCGTAGTCGCGGACGAGCTTATGGAATCCGGGGTAGGTCGCACCCGAGAGGAAGTCGGCATCGAGCGAGACGATGACATCTGCATCGACCAGTGCGTACTGCGTTGAGGTCGAGCCGGTCAGCGCAGTTCCAGCGATGGCCGGATCGTACTGAACCAGCTTCGCCTTGGGAAATGCCTTCTGAACTTCGCTCCACTGGCGAGCCAGCGTGGGCGAGGTGACGGTCGCGCTCAGGAAATAGATGCCGGTGCCGTCTTTGGATTCGGTAGCAGCATGGCGGAGCGCTTCGGCGAACTCGGTGAATTGACTGTCTTCGCCATCATGGGTGACCTTCTGCGAGCGATCCGGATCGTAGAGATCGAGCAGCGATCCCTGTGCGAAGACGTCAGAGGAGCCAACATTATAAGGATGCTCCGGATTGCCATCGACCTTGATGGGACGGAATGAATCCGCCTTTACCAGCGTCGGCAAAGCACCCGTGGCGAATGGAAAGGCCGTTGCGAAGTAATTTGGCTTGCCGAGAATCAGGTCTTCAGGAGCCTTGACGTAAGGGTAGATCGGCTCGTCGGGCTGCTTGGCGCAACCGGCGAGGCCGGCGAGAGCCATACTTGCGCCCATGAGCTTCATAAAACCACGGCGTGAGACAGGATCGACCCACTCCTGGGCTGCGGCGGGAAACTCGCGTTCGACAGCGGCCTGGAAATCGGGCGTATTGGCCAGCTCATCGACGGAGCGCCAGTAGCGCTTGCCCTTCACGTTCTTCAGCTTCTCGCGCACCTGAACCAATGACATTGTTGCGGACGTCGTCGGCGCGGAGTTGGCAGATTGCGGATTCTTGTTTTCGTTATCCACACTGCTCCCCATAAAGTTGTTTCCGTTGCTTTCCGGTACGGCCCCAAAGCTGCTCGTCAGGTTGCTCATCGGTGGCAAACCTCGCAGCTGGTGAGATCGTGCGGAGTGCGAATCTTGTACTGCTTCACCAGGAAGTGGCCAAGCGCGTCCTGGCTGTCGAATTTCTGATAGTTCAATACGGCCGGAATCATCGCGGCTGGCGCATCTGACGCCATCGTCTTATCGGCAGCAGTCTGCATCAGAGCCATCTGCGGGCCGGAATCCTTCGGATCCTTTGTCACGCAATCGACCGACTGAGCGGTGGGCGCGTCACTTTTTCCGTCCTTGACTGCGCACCAGACCGGACGCTCCGAGGACGGCTTCTCCCAGGCCATGTTGTAGATCTGGCTGGTGGGGCGAATGTTCTTGGCGGGATTGCGATGGCAATCGAGACACCACTCCATCTGGAGCGTGTTCTGCGCGTACATCAGCGGCATCTGGTCGACGCGGCCGTGACAGGTGGCGCAACCCATACCTTTGTTTACGTGAATTTCGTGGCTGAAGTAGGCGAAGTCAGGAAGGTCATGCACGCGGATCCAGTTAATGGACTTGCTCGTCGCCCAGCTCTGACGAACCGGCTCGAGCAACTGCGCGTTGGTCCAGATCTGCGCGTGACAGTTCATGCAGGTCTTGGTGGGTGGAATGCCGGCGTAGCTGGACTTCTCGACTGTCGTGTGACAGTACTGGCACTGAAGGCCGAGGCCCTGCACGTGGTGCTTATGGCTGAACGGCACGGGCTGTTCCGCGCGCTGGCCCTGCCGCGTGACCCACGGCGAACGCTGCAGCTGATCGAGCGTAACGCCCAGGGCGATCACGATCAGCCCCGTCAACACAAGGCTCATGCGAGCGAGTGCATTGGAGCTGCGGTCAAATATCTGCGCCATGAATGCTTTCCCTTGGTCCTACTTGCGCTTCTTGTTATGTGGCGGAGAACGCTCATTGAGACGAGCGAACATACACCCTATGTGCTTGCCTGCAAACTTGTTACTTCTATAAGGAAGGGTTACGAGCCAGTCGAAACATGGTAACCCCGAAAAATTACTATAGCAGCCGACCCCTGTCCGGGTTGTACGTCGTGCCCGTTTACAGCAAAAAAAATGATTGCGAATCTCATCATGTAATCCGCAGAAAGAATTGGGGTTCCAAAGTGGTCTTTAGACGGGGCTTTTAAGGCCTTGCAATCCGCGTTCTTGTCTCAGAGATTGGGATATTGGCATGAAACCCGAGGCGGCGGATCGCTGGGATAGCTGCATCCATGATTGAGCGGCTGAAATTTAATGCACCGACTATTTGACAGATGCTTTTATGATGGGAATCACACATGCGCTACCGCGTGCGACTCCTCACAACCTGCCTGATACTGGCCAGCGGGTTCTTATCCGCAGACGCGAGGGGTTCCATGCCCACCAGCGGCGGGAGCAAACCGAAGCCGTTGACGGCGCAGGAGACGGGATTTCTAAACCGGCGCATCGAGTTCCACGGAGTCACGTATCACTTCCAGGTATACCTGCCGGAGGAGTTTCGGCGGGACGATAAGAAGCCCTGGCCGATCGCGATATTCCTGCATGGCCGCGGGGAACGTGGCACCGAGGGGATGTGGCAAACACAGATTGGGTTGCCCATGGCGCTGCGCGATCACCCGGAGCGCTGGCCATTTGTGATTGTGCTGCCGCAGTGCCCTTACCCGAACTTCTGGACCGATCCGGATATGCTGACGCTGGCGATGGCGGAACTGGACCAGGAGCAGGATGAGTTTCATACAGACCCGGACCGGACTTATTTAACGGGGCTGTCGATGGGCGGCTACGGAGCATGGGAACTGGCGAAGCTGTACCCGAAGCGCTGGGCGGCAATCGTGATTGCTTCAGGCGGCATCTTCTGGAGCTATGCGCCGGAGCGCTGGCTTGAATCTGCGACGCTGCCAAACGATTATGTGCGCGCGGTGGGCCACACGCCGATTTGGCTGTTCCATGGCAGCGACGATCCTGTGGTGCCTCCAAAAGAGAGCGAGATGATGTTTTCGGCTATCAAAGCCGATGGCGGACATGTGAAGCTGTGGATTTACCAGGGGCTGCAGCATGATTCCTGGTCGCGGGCTTTTAATGAACAGGAGCTGCCGCACTGGCTGCTGACGAAACGGCTAAACCCACCCGACCCGAACCAGGCCGCTCAGGCTAACCAGCCTTTTGCCGAGCGGGTAGTGATTCCGATGCACCCGGTTGCGGTGAAGCTGACGACAGCGGCGCTGGATTTGCTTGTGGGCGAGTACCATGATGCGGATGGACACCTCGCTTCCACGATCTACCGGCAAGGAGACCAACTGTTTGAGCGAGACCCGCACGGCCAGGTAACGGCGCTTGAGGCCGAGTCGCCGGCATCGTTTTTCTATCCACTGGGCGGCTACTGGACGCGGTTGCTGGTGGAGCGGGACACGCAGGGACATGTGACTGGGCTGATTTTTCGCGATGACCGGCATGAAGAACGCTGGGAGCGGAAGAAAGTAACCGCCGTGGCGGCGAAAAAGGACGCATCCTTCAAGCAGTAGGCCAAACAGTAGGGCCAAACAACAGGGTGGCAGTTGGAACAACCGCCGGATTCTTTGCGTATTCCATAATTACGTATAGGAGGCGGGTGCGATGTATTGCAGTGGATGCGGTGTTGGACTGGCTCCCGGACAGACGTTTTGCCCGCAGTGCGGACGGCCGGTAGCAATGGTGGCGGCAGCGCCTGGTGCGATTCCTGGATACGAGTTGCAGCTTCATAACTATTCCGGTCGGATTCGCGCACTGAGCATTGTGTGGTTTATCTATGCCGCGCTTGGGCTTGCGCTGGGAACTATGGGGCTGGCCTTTGCCAATGCGGCCATTGCCGGCCACTGGCATGGCTGGATGTTTGGCAATGACTGGCCAATGGGGCATAACTGGTTTCCGTTGGTATGGCTGCGCTTTGCGTGGGTAATTTTGCTTTTCCGCTCCGCTCTGTGCATTGCCGCCGGATGGGGCCTGAGAGAGCATGCGCCGTGGGGCCGCGTGGTGGCGATTATCGCCGCTGTCCTCAACTTAATACACTTCCCTTTTGGCACGGCTGTGGCGATCTGGACGATGGTGATGCTGCTGGGCTACCGGAATTCGACTCTGTATGAGCAGCTGTGAAACCAGCTTTTAGCTGTTAGCTCCCAGCTTTTAGTTATCCGTTCTGAATTATCGCTTCCGGAATATGAGAACAGTTTCATTGACGGTTGCTCAAGCTAACGGCTAAAGCTAATAGCTGAAAGCTGTCTTTTACAATCGAAGCATGAGTTTTCCCGCAAATCGCATGCGCCGGCTGCGCCGTACAGAGAGTCTTCGTGCGCTGGTGCGCGAGACCACGCTGGATCCCGGCGACCTGATTTATCCCCTCTTTGTATGTCCCGGTGAAGGTGTGCGGAAGGCCATCAGCTCTATGCCGGGCGTCTTTAATTTCTCCATCGATGAGGCGGTCAAGGAAGCCGAGGAGGCTGCCACGCTGGGTGTGGGTGGATTACTGCTCTTCGGGCTGCCGGAATCCAAGGACGAGCAAGGCACGGGCGCGTGGGATGCGAATGGAATTGTCCAACAGGGGCTGCGAGCGCTGAAAAATTCGGCGGCGGCGAAGAACCTTGTATTGATTGCCGATGTCTGCCTTTGCGAATACACCAGCCATGGGCACTGCGGATTGATTCATGAGACTAACGCCGGCTTTGAAGTGGACAATGACCCCTCCGTGGAGTTGCTGGCAAAGACGGCGGCGAGCCTTGCCGAGGCGGGAGCAGACATTGTGGCGCCGAGCGACATGATGGATGGGCGGGTTACGGCGATTCGCGCGGCCCTAGATGCGAGTGGCCAGACGCAGACGCCTATTCTGAGCTATGCGTCAAAGTTTGCCTCCGCGTTTTATGGACCATTCCGTGAAGCGGCGGATTCAGCACCGCAGTTTGGCGACCGCAGAAGCTACCAGATGGATGGAGCGAATGTGCGCGAAGCCATGCGCGAGATTGAGTTGGACCTGGCTGAAGGAGCGGACATGATTTTGATGAAACCGGCCATGCCGTATCTGGATGTTGTGCGCGCGGCGCGCGAGCGTTTTGACGTGCCGATGGGCGCTTACCAGGTTTCTGGCGAATACTCCATGCTGCATGCGGCGTTTGAAAAGGGCTGGCTGGAGCGCGAACGGGCAATGCTCGAATCCTTGCTTGGCATCAAGCGCGCTGGGGCGGATTTTATCGTGACGTACTTTGCCAAGGACGCTGCGAGGATCTTATGACGTTCGTCAAAAAAAATATAGTGATTTCAGGTTCTATATTCGTGCCAGTAATCCGCTCAATGTATTTTGCTTTCGGAAACATATCTTTATTTCCAATTGAATAACACGAAATCCAGAGGCCATTACATTCAGGAGAGATTTCATGGCGTCAGCTTCACGCAAATCATACAAGCGTACCTTCATTACACTTGGGCTTCTGCTGGTGGTAATCGCGCTCGGCGAAGTGGTTCTCCA
>Ga0206824_10045_pt1 | contig 22225 bp, 20 predicted proteins | sample Alteio_BWOrgCont_82_FD_152874 | JGI IMG/M metagenome (GOLD analysis project Ga0206824, IMG submission 152874) | Enriched cells from forest soil in Barre Woods Harvard Forest LTER site, Petersham, Massachusetts, United States -... | ecosystem: Environmental > Terrestrial > Soil > Temperate forest >...
AACGGCCTGCGTTCCGCGCTCCGTCAGGCCCCCAAGGTGATCCTCGTCGGCGAAATGCGCGACCGCGCCACCGTGGAAATCGCGCTGACCGCGGCGGAAACCGGCCACCTCGTTCTCTCCACCATTCACACGATCAACGCCGGCCAGTCGCTCAACCGTATTCTCGGCATGTTCGAACGCGCCGAAGAAACGCAACTGCGGCTGCGCTTGAGTGAAACTCTGCGCTATGTCGTCAGCCAGCGTCTGGCGCCGAAAGTCAATGGCGGGCGCATCATGATCAACGAGATCATGGGATCGAACCTGCGGACACGCGAGACCATTGCTCTCGGCGAAGCGGAGGGACTCTTTGAGTTCGCCGAAGGTTTCCACCTGGAAAGGGCGGCCGACGGAAAAGACCAGATCGGAGATGCCCGGGTGCGTGTCGAGCATCGCACCCAGGACGGCGTCAAGTTCGGGTTGTCTCATGCGGGGAAATGGAGATTAGTCTTCGAAATCGTCGGGCGGCGTTTTCAAGAAGACGCGGAATTTCTTTTTGTCCTGACACTTGTCGTAGGCCTCTTCGGGCGCAATGCGCGCCGCGCGGAGGTGGTCCATGATCGCGTCGTCCAGCGGCTGGTTGCCCTTGCGCTTGCCGACCTGCATCATGCCCGGAATCTGGTGGGTCTTGCCTTCACGAATGAGGTTGGCGATGGGCGTATCGACGACGAGCACTTCGAGAGCGGCCACGCGTCCGGGTTTGTCGACGCGCTTGAAAAGGTTTTGCGCCACGACCCCCTTGAGCGATTCGGAAAGGCCGGCGCGAATCTGGTTCTGCTGGTTGGCGGGAAAAACGTCGATCACGCGGTCAATTGTTTTCGGAGCGCTCGGCGTGTGGAGCGTGCCGAATACCAAGTGACCGGTGGCCGCCGCGGTGAGAGCGAGGTCAATCGTCTCCAGGTCGCGCATTTCACCCACGAGAATGATGTCCGGATCTTCGCGAAGTGCGCCGCGCAAGGCGCTGGCGAAAGATTTCGTGTGGACACCGACTTCGCGGTGATTCACGAGCGACTGCTGGGAGCGATGCACAAACTCGATGGGATCCTCGACCGTGATGATGTGGTCTTTGCGCTGGAGATTGGCGTAGTCGACCATGGCCGCGAGGGTGGTCGATTTACCGGAACCGGTCGGGCCGGTCACCAGCACCAGGCCTTTCTTGAGCATGGCGAATTTCTTCAGCACCGGCGGCAGGCCGAGGTCGTCAGCCGTGAGAACTTTGCTCGGAATGAGACGAAAGACCGCAGCAATACCGCTCTTCTGGTTGAAGAAATTCGCGCGATAGCGAGCGAAGCCAGGGTACTCGTAACCAAAGTCCACGTCCCCCGTTTCTTCGAAAAGCTTGATCTTCTGCTCGGGCGCAATCTCGTAAACCAGCGCTTTCAGGTCGTCGTTGGCCAGTGGCGGCGTATCGACACGCACCAATTCGCCATGGATGCGAAGCATGGGCGGATTGCCGGTCGAAAGATGAAGGTCAGAGGCATTCTGCTCCTTCATGAACTTAAAAAACGAATCAATACGGGCCATATCTCCGTATTGAGATAGCTAGAGGGATGCCACGGGACGGGCAGAAGCCGGGTTTCTCGTTTCTGGTTCCTCCGCAGAACCCGCTCTCGAGCGAGTTACCCGTCGTGGCAAGAACCAGAAACCAGAAACCAGAAACCGCCCCCGGGCCGCTAAAGCACGCGACGTTCGCCGCTGCGCTCCGCGTTGAGAGTATCGAGCACGGAACGGATTTGCGTGAGCAGCTTTTGCTGCGTGTAAGGCTTCGGAATGAAGCCGCGCAAACCCCGGGCGAGCATACTGCGCAGACGTTCCTGCTCGGCAAAACCGCTGCTCAGGACAACCGGCGCCTTCGGATTCACGAGCAGGAGTTCTTCAAAGACGTCGGCGCCATCCATCACCGGCATGGTAAAGTCGAGAATGATGAGGGCGATCTGGTCGCGCAGTTTCCGGTAGGTCTCGATGGCCTGGAAACCATCCTTGGCGGTGACGATCCGATAACCTTCATCGGTCAGAACCCGCTGTGCGAGTAGGGTGACCAGGTCTTCGTCGTCCACGATCATGACCAGTTCGCGGTTGCCGGTCGGGTTGAAAATCCGCACGTCGGAAGCCGGCTGTGGCACGCTGGGTAGGGGCGCAAAGGTCGGCGGTTCCGCTTTCGGAGCCGTGGGGCCTTCCGCAGGGTAGCCGCCCACGCGGTCGACCATCATTCGCGTCACCTTCGTCGCTCGGTCGACGCCGCTGCGCAGGATGGCAAAGTACTTCTCTGTGTCGGGAGATTCCGCGCAGATGGTCTCGAGCACCTGACTGGATTCGGAAATGACCTGAAGCAGGTTGTTCAGCTCATTCGCGGTGGATTTAACCCACTGTAATTCCTCGGCGTCAGGCATGGCGTCACCGCAAGTGGTTGATCATCATGTACCTTCGTCGCGGCAAGCCCACCAAACGCAACCGAGAAAGGCGACGATGACGAGTGAAAAGGACCCTAGAGTCAGCATATGCGCGGTCGTAGTGCCGCATTGTTCCCTTTAGGTCAACAGGATTCATGCCTCGGATAATCAAATTTCCGTTCCGAAGAAATCCAAGAACACCGCGCGGTAAACTTCGCGCTTCATTTCCGGCAGCCAGTCAATCTGGAAATCCTCCGGCGCAATCCAGCGAAACGCCTGAAACTCCGGGTGCTTGGTGTCGACGTTGATGCGAGCGTCGGGTCCGGAATAGTCACACAGGAAATAGAACTGCTCCTTGCCATGGTGGCCGCGCTTGATGCGCCCGTTGCCATAAAGGTAGCGATACGGTCCCTTGCGGTCGGCGACGCGAAAATCTTCCGCCGTCACGCCGATCTCCTCCCAGATTTCCCGGCTGAGGGCCTGCTCCGGGGTTTCGCCGTCATCGATCCCGCCTTGGGGAAACTGCCAGGCGCCAGCCACTCCCACGCGTTCACAAATCAGAATGCGACCGCGGGGATTGCGCAAAATAGCCGCGACGTTAGGCTTGTACTTTATCTCAATTTCACTCATGGATTTTCGCAAATATGCACTCGCTGCCGCAGTCGTAATTCTAATCTGGGGTCTGTGGTTGTTCTGGCTCTGGCAACCTGACCGGCAAGTGCGCCTGCATACCACTCATTTTTTGAAAAAAGTCGGCGGACAGAATTGGGAAGCGGCCGGGCGATTCATGGCGGACGATTTCTCCGACCGTTGGGGACACAACCGCGCCACGGCCCTGCAGGACGCGCGCGAGGTTTTTCAGCAATTCATCTTCGTGACGATCGAGAATCGCACGGATCAATGCGACGTTCGCGGTTCGGAGGCCACAACCCAGACGTATTTGAAAATCAACGGGCAGGGCACCCAGATCGGCGCGCTCGTGATGCAAACCGTGAATGGTCTGCACGCGCCCTTCTTCTTCACGTGGCGCAAGGTCGGAAGCGCGCCCTGGAACTGGCAACTCGTTCATGTCGATCAATCGGAGTTGAATCTTAACGGAGAAAGCCCATTCTGAAATGCGCTCCAGCACCGCAACCCCGCGCCCGGCGCGAGGTTCGATACTGGTAGTCGCCTCGAAAGCAGTGCACCTTCGTTCACCATGAAATTCCTCCCCATCCTTTTCCTGTGTCTAACGGCTCCCCTGCTCTACGGCCAGGGCGCGCCCGGCGGCAAAAGAAATCCCGTCACCAACACCCCGGGCCAGAACGGCACCCCCGCCCCCTCGGCGACCGCCACGGCCATCCTCATGTGGCGCTGCAACCTCCCCGGCGGCTCGTATTCGGTCGCGCTCCGCGCCGTCGTCTCCGTGAGCAGCCACGAGTATCTCGTCGACGGCGTCGCGCGGGTCACCGAAGTGAATATCGACACCGTGGGCAACGCTCTTGCCCGGTTCTATTACATCGAACCACCCACCACCAACTCGCCCATCGGCCTCGGCCAGGCGACGATCGACAAAACACAGCAACTCCTTCAACAAGGCGCGGCGATGACCGGACAGGATGTGTGGCAAAAAGTGGTCAAGAATTACCCCACCACCACCCACGCCCACACCATTGAGTATCGCGTGACCGACAAGGACACCCTCTCCCGCCTCTACCAGAGCGCCGAAGCCGCCCTCCGGCTCAACCAGAACACGATTTTCGACGGTTCGAACAGCACGCAGACCGACCCGACCGCGCCGCCGCAACCGCCGAATACGCCGTAGGGGTTTTTAGAAAATCACCGAACCCACTTCGCCCCCGGCGTGGAGATAATCGGCAGGTCGTCCGTCATATACTGCGTTTTGCCCGTGGCGCCGATCATCGCCGTGCCGGTGTCCCTGCGGAACACCTGGCTCATGCTTTCGCCGGTATGGCAGCTCCAGCTCTTCACGAACGCATCCCTCGAGAAGATCCCGCGGTGGATCTTGGACATATCGTCCTGGTGCAGCCAGGCCTTGGAAGCGCTGTCGATGTTGTTGGAGTAGTCGAACATCCAGCAGGCCTTGTTGCTATGGCCGAAGTATTCGAGATCGGCAATTTTCACCCGATCGCGTGGCTGGCCGTTGTTGAGATAGTCGATGACCTCGGACGGGCGGTCGAAAAAGACGAGCTTCACCTTGAAGGCGTCGCGCACGCTCTCGATGTGGCCGATGAGGTCGTTGCTGTCCTGCTTGGAGCGCGTGAGATAAGCGGGGCGATAGACCAGCCAGGTGACTTGGGCGCCGGGTACCTCCTGTTCGATTTGCTCGATACGAATCCGCGACGCGCGCACGAAGTTCATCCACCAGTTGTCGTGCGGCGATGCTTTCCACTTCTCCCAGATCCAAAGCGAGACCCCACCGGTGAGGATGATGAACTCACCACTCGACGCCTTAGGCTGCGGATCGGCCGCGCGGACGGGAGCGGTGCAAAAAGCAAAGCAAACGGCAAGGATCAGGCAGATGGAACGCATGGGCGGGGAAAATGCCCAATTTTTGGCAGATGACAAATTGGAATTCGCAATTCCAGAAGGCAGGCGCCCTCCCAGAGGCGTTTAGGTTCCGGCCGCGGCGAGTTCCTTGCAGCGCTGGAGATCGAGTTTGCCCGTGCCGAGCACCGGGAGCGCCTCCACGCGTTTGACGATTTTCGGAATCCACAAATTCGGCAAACCGGCTTCCGAGAGCCTCTTACGCAGTTCACCGGTGTCGATTTCCCGGGTCGTCAGCAGCACAAGCGCCTCGCCCTTGGCCTCGTCGGGAATCGCGGTGATCGCACAGGTGCGCTCGCCTTCGGCGGCCAGACCGAAAGCGTCGACGATGCGCGACTCCACGGTCTCGTGAGGCACCATTTCGCCGCCGATCTTCGAGAAACGCGACAGCCGACCCTCGATGTAGCAGAAGCCATCCTCGTCGAAACGCGCCAGGTCGCCGGTCTTGAACCAACCGTCCTTCAGCACCTCGGCGGTGCGCCCCGGATCGTGGAGGTAGCCTTCGAAGATGTTCGCGCCGCGCAGCCAAAGCATCCCCGTGGCGTGCAGCGAGAGCGGCGCTTCGGTCTCGGGATCGCAGATGCGCGCGGCAATGCCGGGCGCCAGTTTGCCGATCGAGCCGTCGCGACTCGACGGCTGCACGGTATCGCCAGGGCGCGAAGCCGCAACGTCCGGGAGGTTGAACGCGACCACCGGCGAAGTCTCGGTGAGCCCGTAACCCTGGAGCACTTTCATCCCAAATTGCGCCTCGAAGGATTTCTGCAAATCCGTCGGCAATTTTTCGGCGCCAGTGACGAGCAGCTTGAGCGACGCCAATTGCTTCGGCTCGGCCTTGCGCATGTAACCCCGGAGAAAAGTGGGCGTGGTAACGACGAGCGAAATCCGATATTTCTCGATGAGCCCCGCGAGTTTGCCGATCTCCAGTGGGTTCGGATAAGTGACGACCGTGATCGGCTCGATCATCGGGAAGAGCACCGTAACGGTGGCGCCAAAACTGTGGAAAAAGGGCAAAGAGCCGAGCACGCTTTCGCCACGGTCGAACTCCAGCATGAGAGCAAACTGGGCAACGTTGCCGAGGAGATTGCGGTGCGTGAGCCCGACTCCCTTGGGCGCGCCGCTGGAGCCGCTGGTGAAGAGGAGGAACGCTTCGCGACGATCGCCTTCCTCAGGAATATGCAGGCGCCATGCGAGCAACCACGACGGCAGGAGCAGTACCGCCGCCCTCCACCACACGATGTCCCGCTTCATCGGCGGCAAGATGTCGTCGAGCATCATGGTATGCTCCGGCCAGGGGAAATCGGTGAAGCGTTTCGCCACCGGGTGCGCCGTCAGGCAGTGCTTGATCTCGGCGATGGCGAGCGCGGCCTCGATCGATGCGCGGCCCGCGGTGAAGTTGAGATTCACCGGCACCTTGTCGGCCAGCAACACCGCGAGGTTGGCCACGAGCGCGGCCTTCCCCGGCGGCAGCACAATCGCGATGCGGCGATCGGGACATTCCCGCCGGAGGTAGCGGCTGAACGTGATCCCCGCCGCGAGAAGCGAACCGCGCGATAGATGCGAGCCATCCATGCCGTCGATGATCGCGTAGTCGAATTGGTGCTTCTTCAATCCGCGCAGGCAGGTGCGCCCGAGGTGTCCGCGCAGAAGAGGCCGCTGCTGATAGCAGAATTCGCCGAGTTCCAGAAACCGCTCCCGCACGGTGGCAATGTCTGCTTCCTTCGCCGTCATCGGCGCACCAAAGGCAACCGTCACGGGATAAGGAATCCGGCGCGGCCATTTGAAGAAAAACTTGCTGCCTTTGAAGGAGAAAATGGAACCCCAAAGCTGGTCGAGCCACACGGGCACCACCGTGGCTTCGGCCTGGCGGGCGATGAGTTCGTAGCCGCGCTTGAGGCGCAGCAACATGCCGCTGCGCGAAAGTTCGCCCTCGGGAAAGATACACACGATCTCGCCCGCCTGGATGGCCTCGACCGCATGACGCACGGAATCTTTCGCCCGGCGTGGCGAGATGGGCAGCGCGCCCACGATGCGAAAAATGGGGTTGAGCCAGCGCGCATTGTAGATGTCGGCGAAGACCACGAACCGGATGGGCCGCGGGCAGGCGAGTTGCAGCACCAGGGCATCCACCCAGGTGAGATGATTGGGCAGCAGGAGCGCGCCGCCGGCCGGCAAATTCTCCACGCCATGAGCGGTAACGCGATAGACGAGCGCGGCGAGAAATTGACCGAGACCGCGGATGAGGCGTTCGGCGATGGAGGTTTGGTGGGCGGATTCCACGGAACGCGCAAGTATTGAGAATCGTCTTTCCTTGGAAAGATGAAACGCATGGGATGGCCCCGCAAATTTTCCGGGCATGCAGCATTCCACTCCCACCATTTCCAAACGATTGACCTACAGCGCGCTCGGGCTCCTGCTGGCGATCAATCTCTTCAATTACATCGATCGCTACATTCTCGCCGCGGTCGAACCGCTGATTTCCGACCATTTTTTTGCCGCCACCGACAAAGACGCCATGGCCAAGACCGGTTCGCTGGCGACGGCGTTTCTGGTGAGCTACATGATGCTCGCGCCGCTGTTTGGCTGGCTGGCGGATCGTTTTTCGCGCTGGCTCATCATCGCGTTTGGCGTGGCCTTGTGGAGCCTGGCCAGCGGAGCTTCGGGCCTCGCCTCGACTTTCGCGGCGCTCATGATCACGCGCATTTTCGTGGGGATCGGCGAGGCGGCCTACGGCCCCGCGGCGCCGACCATCATCTCGGACCTGTTTTCGGTCGAGAAACGAGGGCGAATGCTGTCCCTCTTCTATGTCGCGATCCCGGTCGGGAGCGCTATTGGTTATGCGTTTGGCGGCGCGGTGGGCCAGCACTGGGGTTGGCAATGGCCTTTTTACCTCGTGACGATTCCGGGGCTCGTCCTGGCCGCGCTCTGCCTCTTCATGCGCGACCCCCGCGGCGTGCGTGCTCGCGCCGCAGAACAACCGACTCATCCGAAAATCACCCTGGCCGATGCGCTCGCGCTTTTTCGTATCCGCTCGTACACGACGAACACCGCGGCCATGGCGGCGATGACCTTTGCCATGGGCGGCATTTCGTTCTGGGTGCCTCGTTATCTCTTCAAATATCGCGCGGGCGATTTCGGCGGTCATCCGGACCTCGGCCAGATCAATTTCACCTTCGGCGCAATTACCGCGACGGCTGGCCTGATCGCCACCATTGCCGGCGGTTGGACGGGCGATCAGGTGCGCAAGCGTTTCCCCAGCGCCTACTTCCTGGTTTCCGCGGTGACTATCTTTTTCGCCTTCCCGGCGACGGTGCTCATGCTGCGAACGCCGTTTCCGGGCGCATGGGTGTTCGTTTTCTTTGCGGTCTTCTTTCTCTTTTTTAACACGGGACCGGCCAATGCCGCGCTGGCCAACGTCACGCCGCCGGTGTCACGTGCGACCGCATTTGCGCTGAACATCCTCATCATCCACATCCTGGGTGACGCGCTTTCGCCGCCGCTCATCGGCTGGATCGCCGACCAAACGAACATGAACTTCGCCTTCCTGGTCGTCTCCGCGATGATGGTCGTCGCCGCCGTCTGCTGGCTTATGGGAATGCGGTATTTGGGGCAGGACACAGCGGCGATCGTCGCGCTGGAAGAGTCTTCTGCGGCCAATCCCTAAAACATCCCGCTCCAGCTTCCATTGGATGTTGAGTATTGGATGTTGGAAGCCGGATGTTCCATACTCCCCCCATGTCCGAAGTCCTGACCCCGATGATGCAGCAATACCAAAGCATCCGGAGGTCGCTCCCTCCGGACACGTTGCTGCTCTTCCGGCTCGGTGATTTCTACGAAATGTTTTTCGAGGACGCCAAGGAAGCGTCGGCGATTCTGAATGTCGCGCTGACCAAGCGGAACCTCGTGCCGATGTGCGGCATCCCGCATCACGCCGCCGACAGCTACCTCCGGCGGCTGATCAAGGCCGGGCGGCGCGTGGCCGTTTGCGACCAGATTGGCGAACCGCAAAAAGGCCAGATCGTACAGCGCGAGATCACCCACATCGTCAGCCCCGGCACCGTGGCCGATCTGCACATGCTGGATGCGAAGCGGAACAATTTCCTCGCCTCCATTCATGCCGGGGCGAAGAGCGGTTACGGCTTCGCGTTTGTCGATCTTACCACGGGCGATTTCCGGCTGACCGAGCTGGCCGACGAAAAGGAATTGGCCGATGAATTGGCGCGCGTGCAACCCGCGGAAGTGCTGGTCAGCGAAGAACAGGCGGCGCAGTTCCGCGACTTGCGCGGGCTCGTGGCGCGAGACGGTTACACCTTCCTGCTCGAACAGGCGTATTTCACCCTGCGCGATCATTTCAAAGTGCAGTCGCTCGACGGCTTTGGCTGCGAAGCCCTGCCCGCGGCCATTGGCGCCGCTGGGGCGATCCTGCATTATCTCAAAACCGAGTTGCGCCGGTCGCTGAACCACATCACCCGGCTCACCTGCTATCGCAATTCGCAGTTCATGGTCCTGGATGCAGCTACGCAGGCGAATCTCGAACTCGTCGAAGCCCGCGGCGGCGGTCGCGACACCTCGCTGCTGGGGGCGCTCGATCGCACGGTCACGCCGATGGGCGCGCGCAAAATGCGCGACTGGATTTTGCACCCGCTCTGCGACCTCGAACCGCTCCGCCAACGCCAGCAAACGATCGCCGACCTACTCGCCGAGCCCTTCCTGCTGGCCAATCTGCGCGAAACACTCAAGTCGATCCGCGACATCGAGCGCACCGTGGGCCGGCTCACACAAACCGGTGGGAACGCGCGCGATCTGCAGGTGCTGCGCACGTCGCTGGAACAGATTCCGCAATTGCGCGACGACCTCGAAGCCGTACGCACGCGGGCGAGTGCTCCGCTGGGGATTTCGGGCGACGTCCCGGACGCGACACTCGCCGAATCGCTGACCGCGACGATTCACCGCGACCTGCATCCCCTGCCCCACGTCGTCGACCTTCTGACTAAAGCCATCGTCGATGAGCCACCGGCGGTCACGCGCGAAGGCGGCATGTTCCGCGACGGCTACTTTGCCGGATTGGATGAACTCCGCAACGCCGCGCGCGAAGGCAAAGATTGGATTGCGCAGCTCCAGCAGCGCGCCATCGAGGACACCGGGATCAAATCGCTCAAGGTGCGGTACACCTCGGTCTTCGGATATTTCATCGAAGTCACAAAATCGAATCTGCACCTCGTGCCGCAGTCCTGGCATCGCAAACAAACGGTCGCCACGGGCGAACGCTTCATCACCCCGGAACTCAAGGAAGTGGAAGGCAAAATCCTGGGCGCCGATGAACGCGCGAAGGCGCTCGAGCAGGAGCTTTTTCTTCAGCTTCGCGACGAAGTTTTGCGCGATTTGTCGGCGCTGCAAGCGACGGCCGGCGCGGTGGCCAACCTCGACGTCCTGGCGGCGCTGGCCGAAACCGCCCGGCTCTTTGGCTACTGCCGCCCGGTGCTCGCGGACGATCTGCGAGTCAATATTGTCGATGGCCGGCATCCGGTGCTCGACCAATCGCTCGTCGAGGAGAAATTCGTCCCGAACGACATTATGCTCGATGGCGACCGCAATCGCCTGCTGATTCTCACCGGCCCCAACATGGCCGGCAAATCCACCTACATCCGCCAGGTGGCGCTGCTCACGCTCATGGCGCAAATCGGCTCATGGGTTCCGGCGAAAGAAGCCGAGATTGGGCTGGCCGACCGGATCTTTACCCGCGTCGGCGCGAGCGACGATCTCTCCCGTGGACAATCGACCTTCATGGTCGAAATGAACGAGACGGCCAACATCACCAACAACGCCACCGTGCGTTCGCTGGTGATTCTCGACGAGATTGGCCGCGGCACATCGACCTTTGACGGCCTGAGCATCGCCTGGAGCGTTGCCGAATATCTCCACGATGAAGTCAAAGCGCGGACGCTCTTTGCCACGCACTACCACGAACTCACCGAACTGGAGCTCACCCGCACCGGCGTGCGCAATTACAACATCGCCGTGCGCGAATGGAACGACCAGATCATCTTCCTGCGCAAAATCGTCAAAGGTGGCGCGGATAAAAGCTACGGCATCCAGGTCGCGCGCCTGGCCGGATTACCCGCGGAGATCATCGCCCGCGCCAAGGAAATCCTCAGCAATCTCGAACAGCACGAACTCAACGCCGACGGCAAGCCCACGCTCGCCGAAGCGCCGCCTCCCCCAAAACACGGCAAACCGCGCAACAAGAAAAAAGCCGAGCAAGCCCTGGCCGAGATGAAGCCGCAGATGACGCTGTTTTAAATCGATCGCGAAGTGGGTCGGCGCCGCCAGCGATCGGTGTGATTGTCAGGAGCGTCCGTTGGCTCATAATACGTCGTCATGCGCCACTTGCTGTCGATCCTCTTCGCACTCGCGCTTGCTCCCGCTGCACTCGCCTCGTCGTTGCTGGAAATCACCCTCCCCGACGGCGAGGTCAAAGCTTTCTCGCGGGAGGAACTGGCCAGCCTCCCTCAACTCGAGATCGCGCGGAAGATCGGGGATCAACCGGAGCACGTTTATTCCGGCCCCGCTGTGGATTCGCTGCTTGTGAAGTGCGGCCTCCCGGTCGGTGACAAAACCAAACGCGAGATTTTGAAGCTGGTGCTATTGGCGACCGGCTCGGACGGCTACGCCGTGGCATTGTCGGTCGCCGAAGTGGATTCGTCCGTGGGAGACGGAAAGATCATCATCGCCTTGCAGCGTGACCACCTCGATCTTCCACCGGAAGAAGGGCCGTTGCGGCTGGCCGTGGAGAAAGATCGCCGGCCGGCTCGCTGGGTGAAGAAGTTGACGAAACTTGCCGTCGTCGCGATCGCTGCGCCCAAATAGCCACCGTGCTATAGCGGTGCTTCGTTGCCTCGTTCCCGAACTTAGGGGCTTCCTGGGAGCGGCGACGCCGCGGGTTCTGATGCTATAGTCTGCCCATGAAAGCCCGCCTCCTCCTGCCTCTCTCCGCGTTGCTGATCGGTGTAACCCTTGCCTCCGCGGACGACTGGCCCCAGTGGCTGGGTCCGCAGCGCGACGCCGTCTGGCGCGAAACCGGCATCATCGAAAAATTCTCCGCGGGCGGCCCGCCCGTCCAGTGGCGCACCCCCATCGGCGCGGGCTTCGCCGGACCCGCCGTGGCCAACGGCCGGGTCTACGTCATGGATCGACAACTGGCCGAAGGTGCGAGCAATCCGAAGAACGCCTTCCAGCGGGGCCAAATTCCGGGCACCGAGCGCGTCCTCTGCCTCGACGCCGCGAATGGCAAAATCCTCTGGCAGCATCAGTACGATTGCTCCTACTCCGTCAGCTACGCCGCTGGCCCGCGCTGCACACCACTGGTCCGCGACGGGCGTGTCTACACCCTTGGCACCGAAGGGAATCTCTTTTGCCTCGATGCGAATGACGGCCACCCCATCTGGGAGCGCGATTTCAAAAAGGATTTCGGCGCCAAAACCCCCGTGTGGGGTTTCGCCGGGAATCCGTTGCTCGATGGACAAAAGCTCATCTGCCTCGTGGGTGGCGAAGGCAGCGTCGCCGTCGCCTTTGACAAAGACACCGGCAAGGAAATCTGGCGCGCGCTCAGTGCCCAGGAACCCGGCTACTGCCCTCCCACACTCATTCAGGCCGGAGGCATGCGGCAGCTCATCATCTGGGATCCCGCATCCGTAAACTCCCTCGATCCCGAAACCGGCAAAGTCCTTTGGACGGAGCCGTGGGCGATCCGCTCGGGCTTATGCCTTGCCCAGCCACGCCAGTCCGGCGACTCGCTCTTCCTCACCGCGTTCTACAACGGCTCGCATCTCTTCCACCTCGATTCCGCCCAACCGACCGCCACGCTCGTCTGGCAAAGCGACCGCCCCAGCGAAAAGAACACCGACAAGCTGCACAGCATCATCAGCACCCCGTTCATCGAGGATGGCTACATCTACGGCGTCTGCAGCTACGGGCAGCTTCGGTGCCTCAAGCTCGACACCGGCGAACGCCTCTGGGAAACGCTCGCCGCCACCACTCTCGATGGCAAGGAAACGCGCTGGGCCAACGCCTTCCTCATCAAGAACGGCAACCGCTTCTTCCTCGCGAATGAAAAAGGCGACCTGATCATCGCGCGTCTCACGCCGCAGGGTTACGAGGAAATCAGTCGGGCACACCTGCTCGACCCGACCAACCCCGATCCCGGCCGAGAGGTCGTGTGGTCTCACCCGGCGTTTGCCAATCGGTGCGTCTACGCCCGGAATGACCGCGAGATAGTGTGCGCCTCGCTCGCCGAGGGGAAGTAATTGCCTCGTATCCGAACTGAGGGGGCTTCCTGGGAGCGGCGATTTCCAAATCGCCGTGGTTCGTTCGGCGACTTGGAAGTTGCCGCTCCCAGAGAGCACCAAGCGGATCGTCGCCGGATCATGTGGCTCGAAACGTCGACCAGATCGCAATTTTTTCTCGCCCCACGCCCGGCATCGGCCTAGGTTGCCCGCCCTTTTTCTTCATGACCGCCGCTGCCAATACTCTCCGGATCGGGCTGCCTTCGGGCTCGCTGCAGGAACCCACGTTTGTCCTTTTCGCCAAAGCCGGATTCAACATTTCCGGCGCGAGCCGCTCGTACAAGCCCACGGTCGACGACCCGGAAATCGTCATTCGCCTTCTCCGGGCGCAGGAAATCTCGCGTTATGTCGAGCACGGCTTCCTCGATTGCGGCCTGACGGGCAAGGACTGGATCGCCAACAACGCGTCCGACGTCGCTGTGCTCGCGGAAATGACCTTTTCGAAAGTAAGCAACAAGCCGACGCGCTGGGTCATCGCCGTGCCGGAGGATTCCCCGATCAAATCGGTCAAGGATCTGCAAGGCAAGGTCATCGCCACCGAGGCGGTGGACCTCACGCGGCATTTTCTCGCCCAGCACGGTGTGACCGCGGCGGTGGAATTTTCCTGGGGCGCCACCGAGGTGAAAGTGCCGGACCTCGTCGACGCCATCGTCGACGTCACCGAAACCGGCTCCTCGCTCCGGGCCAACAAGCTGCGCATCCTGGAGACGATCATGGAGTCGTCCCCGCAGTTCATCGCCAATCACGACGCGCTGGCGAACCCTTGGAAAAAGGAAAAAATCGACCGGCTGGTCCTGCTCTTGCAAGGCGCCTATGCGGCCCGCGACAAGGTGGGCCTCAAGATGAACCTGCCCGAAGCCCGCCTGACGGACCTGCTCAAGGCCCTCCCGGCGCTCCGAAATCCGACGATCGCGCACCTGGCCACGCCCGACTGGGTGGCTGTGGAAACGATCATCGACGAAAGCGTGGTTCGCGAGATCATTCCGCAACTCAAAGCCCTCGGCGCCGAGGGGATTATCGAATACCCGCTAAACAAAGTCGTCTATTGACGACGCACTTTTCGGCACGATCCGGCAAAAAAGCGGTTGCGCCCTAGAGGGAAGCATGATTTCCTCGCCACCCCTCAACGAAATCACCAACAAATGGGTTCACTCAAAAAGCGGCGGAAAGCCAAAATCGCAAAGCATAAACGCAAAAAGCGGATGAAGGAAAACCGCCATAAGAAGCGTTTGCGCTACAAGAGCTAGCCGCTAAATTGCGCGGCATGAAACCGCTCCGATCCATTTGGAAATGCCAGGGATTGCGGGTCGTTTTCTCCACGAGCCTCGCCCTCTTTCTGACGGTTCCGCTGCTCGCGGATCCGGCTGGCAACACGGCAGCGCCGCGCAAAAAGGGGACCAAATCGTCTCCTCCGGCGCCACCTGCTGCATCGTCGCCTCGGGGCCCTTCGGAATTTGCGGACGCCTTCCCGTCGCCGCCCCGACCGGTCCCACCTGATCTTCTCCTCACCAAGGACGAGGAACGCAAAGCCGGCGCCCTGGCCGCCTTCTCGCAAGGCCTCGTGGCGGAGGACAACGCCGAGCAGGAAAAGATGATCGAGGCCTATCGCAAGGCGCTCGAGTTCGACCCCACCTACGCGGAACTCGCCGTCAGGCTGGCCTACGAGCTGGCGCGCCGCGATGATCCTTCCGGCGGCGTTCAGATTCTCAAGGACACCATCAAGGCCGCGCCCAAGGAGGCGGTGCCTTATATCTATCTTTCGCAGCTCTACGCGAAGGATTTGAAGAAGCCGGAAGTCGGGCTCAAGTATGCCGAGCAGGCACTGGCCCTGGCTCCGGATAATTTTGCGGCCTACCTGGCGGTCTACGAAATCGACATCGCCATGGGGCAGACGAAGAAGGCCGAGCTACTACTCGACCGCGCGGCGAAATCCGAGCACGGCGATGCCAAATACTGGACGCAACTCGGCGACCTGAGCACCCGGCTTTATCTCAAGGAGGACGGCGCGAGTGACCCGGCGCAGTTGCAGAAGATGAACGCCATCTACCGCAAAGCGGCGGAGTTGGGGAAAGACGACCCGGTCACGCTGACGAAGGTGGGCGACTATTTCGTGCTCTCCAAGCAGGTGAAGGACGCCATTCCTTATTACCTGAACGTCCTCAATCTCCCACCAAGTCCGGACGACGCGCCGCTCGACAACGTTCGCGACAAGCTGGCCCGGAGTTTTCTCGTCAACGGCCAGCGCGACGAGGCCATCCATTACCTCGAAGAGATCGTTAAGAACAACAAGCTGCGCTTTGAGACCTACGAACTGCTCGGCGAGCTTTACGAGCAGAAAGAGAATATCGATAAGGCGCTCGAAAACTACGAGCACAGCCTGCTGCTCGATGCCAGCCAGCCGCGCAGTCACCTGCGCGTGGCGGAACTTTGTCTGCGGGCGAAACGCTACGACCGCGCGGTGGAAATCATGCAGGCGGCGCGCAAAAAATTCCCGGACGTTCCGTCGATCACCTACACCCTGGCCATCACCTTGAGCCAGGCCAAGCGGCACCCCGAAGCCATGGCCGCATTTTCCGATGCGCAGGCCGAGGCGGAAGTCGGCCGCGAAGATTTGCTCACGGCGCAATTCTATCTGGTCTACGGCGAAGCAGCCGAACAGGCCGGCCTTGTCGACAAGGCCGCAGACCTCATCAAGCAAAGCCTCGAGATGGAGCCCAACTCGGCCGAGGCCTGCAACTATCTCGGTTACATGTGGGTCGACCGCGGCGAGCACCTCGACGAGGCTGGTGAACTCATCAAGAAAGCGGTCTCGCTCGAGCCGGACAAAGGCGAATACATCGACAGCCTCGGCTGGTTCTATTTCAAAAAAGGAGACACCGAACGCGCGCTCGCGGAATTGCTGCGCGCCCAGGAAAACATCCTCCGCGAAACCAAAAAGGACGACGCCACGGTGCTCGAACACATCGGCGATACCTACGCCAAGATGGGGAAAATGTCCGAGGCCCTCGGCTACTGGCAAAAATCGATCTCCATCGAGGAGAACAAAAAAGTCTCCGACAAAATCGAGAACGCGAAGCAGAAGGTGACCTCCGCTCCCGCTGCAGCGGTTCCGGCGAAGCCGTAGCGGGCGGCAAAGGGCCGGCTTGCCTGTGTGGCATTTTTGTCAGAAAAGGTTCGGCTTCATGAAAAGCCTCCCCCCCCCCCTTGTTTTTGCGCCGTCGCGGTCGCGGCAGTGCTGTTGAACCCCCCTGCGATTTTCGCCGACCCGGCAGCGCCCATCCGTGTCGCGCTCTATGATGACGGCGGTTCCATGGGTAAAGGCGTCCCGGCCGTCCGCGAAATCCTTGATCATACCGGTGGCTTCGAGATCACGGTTTTCAAAGCCGCGGACCTGGCGAATGGCGTGCTCGACAAAAAGCAGGTGGTCATCTTCACCGGTGGCAGCGGCAGCAAACAAGGCAACACCATCGGCGATGCCGGCCGGGAAACCGTCCGGAAATTCGTGGAAGACGGCGGCGGATACCTGGGCATTTGCGCAGGTGCGTATCTCGCCTGCTCGAAATTCACCTGGAGCCTCGGCCTCCTCGACGCGCAAACGGTTTCCCAGAAATGGCGACGAGGGAAAGGCGACGTGCAGATCGAGGTCACTGCATCCGGCCACGACATCACCGCCTTACCGACCGGAACTCATGCGGTCCTGTACGACAACGGCCCGATCCTCAAGCCGGCCGGCCGCACCGATCTTTCGCCTTACGAAGCGCTCGCCTTTTTTCGCACCGAGATGGCCGAGAATGGAACGCCGGTCGGCGTGATGGTGAACTCCCCGGCCGTAGTCGACGGCCACTTCGGTAAAGGCCGTGTCCTCATTTCCAGCCCGCATCCCGAGCAAACACCCGGCTTGGAAGCGCTCGTCGGCCACGCGGTGCGCTGGCTGGCCACAGGCGTGCCGCAATGAGTGCGCTGCCCAGGCGAGCTTGGCTGGCGTTGGCACTGGCCTTGGTGGCCGCCCTAGCTCATGCCGAAACCGTCGCTCACGGTCCTCACGGAGCGGTCGCTTCGGTGAATCCGTTTGCCACCCGTGCCGGCCTCGAAGTCCTGAAGAACGGCGGAAACGCCATCGACGCCGCGGTCGCGGTCGCAGTCACGCTTGGCGTGGTGGACGGTCACAACTCGGGCCTCGGCGGCGGTTGTTTCATGCTCATTCGCCGCGCCAACGGCGAGATCGTGGCCCTCGATGGCCGGGAAATGGCGCCCGCCGCCGCCACGCGCGATATGTTTGTGCGCAACGGCCAGGCCAACACCGATCTCAGCCAGACCGGAGCGCTCGCCAGCGGCGTGCCGGGTTCCGTCGCAGCGTATGCCTACGCCGTGGAAAAATTCGGGCGGAAAAAATTCGGAGAACTACTCCTCCCGGCCGCGCAACTGGCTGAGGATGGCTTTCCCATCGACCGCATTTATGCCGGCAAGATCAAAGGCAACGCTGACGATCTCCGCAGTTTCGACGCTTCGAAGGCGCTGCTTTTTCACGAAGACGGCACTCCGCTGGCGGAGGGTGAAACTTTGCGCCAGCCGGATCTCGCGATCAGCCTGCGCGCGCTAGCGGACCAAGGGCCCGATTGGTTTTACCGCGGCCCTTACGCCGCGAAAGTTGCCGAGTGGATGAAGGCCAATGGCGGATTGCTCACCGCGGACGATTTTGCCCGCTACTACATCGCCCTGCGCGAACCCGTTCGCGGGACCTACCGCGGCGCGGAGATCGTCAGCTTCCCACCGCCCAGTTCGGGCGGCGTGAATGTGATCGAAATCCTCAACATGCTCGAGAGTTTCGACCTCGCGAAACTCGACGAACCCACACGCATCCACGTGATCGCCGAAGCCATGAAACTCGCCTTCGCCGATCGCGCATATTGGCTGGGCGATCCCGATTTCGTGCCCGTGCCACGCGGGTTGACGCAGAAAACCTACGCCCAGGGACTCGCCGCGCGCATCAAGCTCGACTCGGTCGTCGCGATGCCCACCCACGGCGATCCGCCCGATGCCACCGCCGATGTCTTCGAGAAAAAACACACCACGCACTTCTCGGTCGCCGACGCGGAGGGCAACTGGGTGGCCTGCACTGCGACCGTCAACACGACTTTCGGCTCAAAGGTCATCGTCCCCGGCACCGGCATTTTTCTCAACGACCAGATGGACGACTTTTCCGCGCAGCCCGGCGTGCCCAATGCGTTCGGCCTCGTCGGCGCGGAAGCAAACGCGGTCGCTCCCGGCAAACGCCCGCTCTCGAGCATGTCGCCCACCATCGTCCTGCGCGACGGCCATCCGATTCTGGCCATCGGCGCCGCGGGCGGCCCGACGATCATCAGTCAGACAGTGCTCAACCTCGTCGCGATTCTCGACCTCGGAATGACCCTCGACGCCGCGCTCGCGCAGCCGCGTTTTCATCACCAATGGCAGCCCGATGAATTGCGCCTCGAAAAACGCGCCTCCGACACGGTGCGCGAAAGCCTCACCAAACTTGGACACCACCTCGAATCCGCCAGCGGCATCGGTTCGAGCAATGGCGTCGCGTGGTCGGACGGCACGTTCACCGCCGCGAGCGAGCCGCGCGTGCCGAGCGAAGCGGCCGCGTGGTAGGACCAGGCGAACTGAGACTTCTTGGTAACCCGCATTTGCGCTCCGACGCACCAGCTTCGGTCGAGGGGTTAGAGCAACGGAGGGCCATCCGTGAGTTTCATACGTAGACGGGCCGACAGAATGAGACCATTATACCAACGATGATGACGTCCGCCGCCCTGGTTCGTCTGGCACTTTTGCAGCTGGTCGTCATTGCCGGCACCATCGTGGCGTGCGGCCTAACGCTGAGATTTCGCTTCGGTCCTGGCACACACTTACCGCTCCTCGCTACCTATGTTCGTGACTACGGATTTATCATGCTGCTGATCCCGGTCGTTTGGGCAATTTGGGGCCTGTTCGAACTTCACAAGTCCCTCACTAACACCGGCGATGGCGTGTCCGTTTTTGCCTCCGGAATTTGGCTCCTCGTCCTGCTCGTTGCGTTAGGTTTCTTTTCGTGGATGTCGGCGTGCACGCACCATACGCTCTTGATCCAGCTACCACCGCCATCGGCCGCACACGGGCCACCTTGATGCTCTCCCCTTGAGCCGGCTGGATTAACTGCTACTCGACAAACTCCAGATCCACGGGCGCCGGGATGAGACCGGCGGCGCTGGCGCGACCGAGAAATTCGCAGATCGCGCGACGGCCGGTGTCACCGTAGTCGAGCGTGTAATCGTTGACGTACATGCCGATGAACCGGTCGGCCATTTGAGTGTCGAGGCCGCGCGCCAGGGGCATGGCATGGGCCACCCCTTCGGCGCGGTGCTGGAGGCCGTAGTTGATGCTCTCGCGCAGGATGGCATTGATCGCCTTGCGTTCCGCTGGCGGGATGTCTTTGCGGATGACGTTGCCGCCGAGTGGCAGAGGCAGGCCGGTTTTGATCTTCCACCACACGCCGAGATCGAGAATGAGTTCCATTTGCTCCTGCGCGTAGGTGAGCTGGCCCTCGTGAATGATCAGACCGACATCGGCCTGTCCGGACTTTACGGCGTCGAAAATCTTGTCGAAGGGGGCAACCACGATCTCGCATTCGCCGGACGCATGGGAGTCGTCGCGCATCGCCAGCCGCAACGCGAGATAGGCGCTCGTCATGGTGCCCGGGACGGCGATACGCTTGGTTCGCAGCCACTCGCGGACTTCGCCCAGCCGCGGATTGTCCTTGAGGCCCTCGTGATGACGCGCCACGAGCATCGGCCCATAGCCGTCGCCCATGCTCGCGCCACAGGACAGGAGCGCATACTTATTGAGCACGTAGGCGTAGGCGTGAATGGAGATGGCGGAGATGTGCAGTTCACCGCGCGTGGCGCGTTCGTTCAGCGTCTGGATGTCCTGCAGGATGTGCTCAAACTTCCAGCCTTGGGTGTCGATTTTGTTCTCCGCGAGGGCGTAGAACATGAAGGCATCATCGGGATCAGGGGAGTGGCCGAGGGTGAGCGTGGGGGACATGAGGAAATGACGAATGGGGAATGACGAATGACGAAGCGAGAGCGGTCCCGCATTTGCTGTTTGGGGGACCGCGTCTCGATCTTAAACTTACGGTTCGGCGGGCGCCTCTGTTTTGTGCGCGGTGAGTTTCATGCCGACGAAATAGAGGATACCAATGAGCAGGACAATGCCGATGACCAGATGCGACTGATGTTTGACCGAGGTCACGAGTTGCGCGGCATCGAGAGGTTTGCCGGGTTCGAGGCCCTGGCCGACTTTTTCCCCCAGCTTGGCGAGTACGGCGCACCAGATGGCGGCGCCGACGCAGGTGAGGACGCTGAATTTGCCGAAATTCATGCGAATGATTCCCGCGGGAATCGAAACGAGATGGCGCAGGACCGGCAGCAAGCGCGCGAAGAAAATGCCGCCGGATTCGTAGCGATGCATAAAGCGCTCCGCCCGCGCGAGTTTGTCGGGCGGAATGAAGAAATACTTGCCCCATTTTTCCACCACGGGGCGGCCGACCAGAAGCGAAACCCAATAGCTGATCGCCGAGCCGAGCCAGGAGCCCAAAGTGCCGGCGAGGATCACGCCGACGAGCGACATTCGCCCCGTCGAAGCGGCCAGAATGGCGGCGGGTGGGATCACGACTTCACTGGGCACCGGAATGATCGAGCTTTCCATGGCCATCAAAATGATGATGCCGGGGTAGCCCCAAGTCTCGACCCAGCCGAGCCAGGTTTGAAGGAATTGATGCAACATGCGCGGGGAGGTCTAGCGGCGGCAGGCGCCGTGCGTAAATGCCAAAATGCGCGGAGCGGCTTCGCCGCAACATCCAACATCCAACATCCAATGATCTCCGCGGAGGGGATGCACACGGTGAGAGAGTCTGCTTCGGCTTAGGGTGGTGCCGTTTGGTGATTCTGGGGCTTGGGAGGCGGGTGGGCTTTCCAGAGGCGGCCGGCTTTTTGCCATTCGATGACCAAATCGCGGAAACGCTGCACAGCGGGGGTGTCTTCGTTTTCCTGCCAGACGAGCACCAGCGGAATCGTGACCACGGGCTTCAACAGAACGAAGCGCAGCGGAAAATCCGGTGTGACGACCGATTCTGGAACGATGCCGACACCGGCGCCTGCCTCGACGTAGCTGAGCACGGTGCCGATGAGGCTCGGCGTGTAGGCCAGGCGTGGAGCGAAACCGGCCTGCCGGCAGGCCGTCAGGATGCCATCGTGCGATCCCACACCCTCGCGCCGCGCCAGCACCACCAACGGTTCACGCGCCAGCGATTTCCACGGGATCACGCGGCGCGAGTCCAGCGGATGTCCGGGCCGGAAAACGGCGCCGAAGCGTTCCTGCCGCAGCAAAATTGTGCACAGACCCGAAGCCGGCGGCGCGGAGACCGGACGGGTGAAAGCCGCGGACAGCCGGCCCTTGGCGAGCATCTCCCAGACACGCTCCGGCGTGCGCTCTTCGAGATGCACGGCGACGCGAGGAAAGCGCTGCCGATATTCCGCGAGCAGCCGCCCGAGGAAGGGCTGTGTCGGCGGGCCGATATAACCCAGGCGCAGTTCGCCCTCCTCGCCCAACGCGGTTCGTCGCACCCGGCGCATGGCTTCTTCCCAGCGCTCGAAAAGGATGGCCGTCTCTCGCAGCAACACCGACCCCGCGGGCGTGAGGCTCACCCGGCGGCGGTTGCGGTCGAGCACCGGACCGCCGAGTTCGGCTTCGATCTCCTGCACCGCCCGGCTCAAGGCCGGCTGGGCGATGCGCAGCCGCTCCGCCGCACGCGAGTAGCTCAGCTCCTCGGCCACGGCTTGGAAATAACGGAGCGGCTGCGCATCGCCCAGCCGGCCTTGAGCCGGGCGGTGCAGG
>Ga0206824_10169_pt1 | contig 22016 bp, 24 predicted proteins | sample Alteio_BWOrgCont_82_FD_152874 | JGI IMG/M metagenome (GOLD analysis project Ga0206824, IMG submission 152874) | Enriched cells from forest soil in Barre Woods Harvard Forest LTER site, Petersham, Massachusetts, United States -... | ecosystem: Environmental > Terrestrial > Soil > Temperate forest >...
AGTATCCATTTACCGAGTTTATAGTTGGCAAACCTTTTGAAGTTGAACCCGAATATTTACTACCCGAAGAACTTACAAAACTGCATGATTTATATAACAGTAAGGAGCTTTTAAAAATTGTGAAGGAAGCACCAAATAAATATACTAAATATAAAGAATTTCCCATTGGGGAGAAGTATCAAGAAATTTTAAGATATTTTTTAGCCGCTTGTTATTGTGGTTTGAGGCATTCAGATATTAAGACCTTGAAAAAAGTGGATATACAAGGAAACTTTATTGTAAAAGAATTGAAAAAGGGACGATTAGGAAGAAAGAAAACCATAAGAATACCGATACGAAAAAAAACTACTTTCATTACTGGAGTTGAACAGCAAAAGCGGTAATGGAAACTGCACAAACAAATAAGCACCTAAAAGCTATTATGAAAATAGCGGGTATAGATAAGCACATTACTTTTCATGCCGCCCGTCACACTTTTGCTATTATATCTCTTTTATTAGGAATAAAAATAGAGGTTGTAAGCGATATTTTAGGGCATTCCGAGTTAACAACTACGCAGCGATATGCAAGGGTAATAGATAGGTTAAGAGAGCAAGAAATGGATAAGTGGGACAAAATGACTGCTGACGAATTTAGTGCTACTGAATGCCTTATAAATTGCCCTACCTGTGAGAATATGATATTGAAATTTGAAAAGAATGTAATAAGGTTAAATAAATTACCTATTGTTTGCCCTTATTGTTCCACTTCATTTCTTTATAGCTTGAAAGAAAGTATATCAGAGTTTAAAGCCGCATAGTGGATTAAAATACTTTCGTAAAGTATATTAAATAAAAGAGGCGGCAATTTAATCCGCCTCTTTTTATTGTACTTAGTTATAGGGTTAAACTATTTTATACAATTATTTTTTTGCAACCATAATATGAATGTCATTACTGAACAATCAACTTCTTTTTTATTATACCAGTTTTAGTTGTAAATTCTAAAATATAAATACCATTAGTTAAACTATTATCAACTATGGCAGTTGTACCGTTTATTGTTAGGTTTAATATTTTATTGCCTATCATATTATACATTACAACAGTTTGACTGTCGGTAGAATTTGTTTGTATAGTAAAAGTACCGTTGCATGGGTTTGGGTATATGTTATCTGTAATAGGTGTCGGTGGTATAACTTCAACAGGTTTAGTTACTACTGGAGGATTAATTTGCGCATCTTTTTTACAAGCTGTAAATAAAAACATCCCAATAGCAAAACCTGCTACTAATATTATTGAATGTAATTTATTTGCCATTTTATTTCTTTATATACAAGTTTATGACTTTTATATTATTTATACAAGTTAAATTTAATGCTCTACTAAGATAAATTGAAGCAAAAAAGCCGCTCCTTTTAAGAGAGCGGCTTTTTTATTATTTAAAATTTGATACTGTTATTTAATCAACACCATTTTATTGGTTTTAATTTTCACACCATCAACAACAAGAGTGCAGAACATAACAGCTTGGTTTAAACCACCTGCATTTATGTTAATGTTGTTTTCACCTTGCTGTACAGGGTAGCGGGCAACTTCGTTACCAACCATATCAGTAATAACAACAAACGCATTTTGTGTTTTCTCAACTATAACCGCTTTTACCGTTGTGCTTTCTTTAAAAGGGTTTGGTGAGTTAATCAATGTGCTTTCAGATGTTACAAGTGTAGTTGTAGTTGCCTGTTGTTGTACCTTACGTTCATTAGCACCATTAATTGCTTGGTTACCGACTTGTATATAAGGTTTATATTTAGACAGCCCAACTGTTTGCAACAAAGTGTTTGCTTTAAGATAAGTTGACCTATCGCTGCTATCCATTGCCAAAGTTTGCACAGCACTTACAACAGATGGATTACTCATTAATTGCTGCGCAGATTTGCCTAAGTTTTGTAAGAATATAGTATGAAGTTTTACAAAATTACTTTGCCCTTCTTCATTGGCAACTTGTGATAAAGCAGACGTTACCATCGCCGTATCATTTAAATCTACACCTACTTCAACCTGATTACGTGCGGGCAATTCTAAGGCTTTAACTTTCATTAAAGCATATCCTTTTTGCACATTAACCGAAACAGTATCGCTTAAATAAGTCCGTATCACTTCATCTAAGAGTAAATGACGTTGTGTAAACGCATCACTGATTTGCGATGCAAGCTGTGTTGTATCGCTTCCTTGACTATTATTAATTTCGGATACTAAATTATCGTAAGTTGCTTTATAGGCATCTGCTTGGTCTAACACAGCTTGCATAGGGTCGGTAGATTGTGTAGTTCTGCAACCACCACAAGTATATGTGTTAATAGTTGAGCAACTTGTATTTGTAGTACCGATGGTGAAACCTAAGTTAACAGCATTTTGCGGGTATGTAAGCGAAGTTGTACAAGTACCTGAAGGACAATAATAACAAAGGTTAGAAGTGTAGGTATTTGCAGCAATATAAAAATCATTTCCGCTTGAAACGTGGTCAAATGAATTTCCACTAACAGGGGTTAAGGTAGAAGAAAGCGCTCCTTGCTGATAAGCTATACCTGCGGAATATGTATGTGAAGTGCCAACTTGATATGTTATAGTATCCGATGATGTATTAGAAGGTACATATATATCCTTTCCGCCACTGATTGTATTCGTAAATGTATTGCAGATATACTGTAAACCATTGCTATTAGGAGCATACAAAGGGTTAGAATTATAGACGTAATTCTGAAACTGCGCCTGATTACCAGTATTTAAGTGGTCAAAAGTATTTCTAAAAATAACATTTGCATAAGGTGCATTATTAGCTATTATGCCATACAAGGTATTTGTTTGTGCACTTGTACCATATCTGGTAAAATAATTATCCTTAACAGCATAACTTGTACCAATATCTAAATACAAACCATACGTTTTTGGATGAGAACAATGTCCTGTACAAGTTGAAACAAATACTTTAAAAGTATCCAGTTCTACAATAGCATTATTTATATTACCTAAATAAATACCATAGAAATTATTATTAAAGGTGCTGTTTTTGCAATGTATAAACGAAGTGTTGCCCGGTGTATTTATACCATATATACCGTATAATAAAGTAGTGAAGATAGAACGTGTTGTTGATGTATTTTGGTCAACCCAAGCAGTAGAGTTAGAAGTATATATACCTGTATCGGCATTAGTATTGTAGCTATCTGTAAATGTGCATCCGTTTATGGCAAAGTTATTTGTATGGTTATACAAGCCCACAAAATAACGTGGAGAAAAGGAAGTATTTAATAAGGCTGAGTTTACATTAAAAGTACACGTTTGCAATTTTTGTCCGGCACTTAAAGATGTTGTAACATAATCATAATAAACAGCCCCTCTTTGGTTGTTCAAAAATGTGGTACTTACGCCTTCTACAATACCACCCCCACCTAATTTTCCACTTGAACCATGTGATAACCCACTAGGATTAACTACTGGAGCACCCGGGTAAGGCGTTACATTAGATATCCAAGTGCTATCATAACCTGCTAATACAGCAACATAGGCATTTTCAATTACTGTAGTACCTGTCATCTGTATAAACCCCTGATACGTTCCTGTTTGTGCCGATGCGGGTGTGCCCCAAACTTGTACGCCGGGCCACATATCATTTAATCCACAACGATTATCTACGGTAAGAGTACAGTTATTTAAAATTAATTTACCACCAGCCAAACTAGTCGCTCCATTTTCAACAATTAAACGAGCTTGTGGCGAGAATTTAATTGTCATGTTGTTGATGGTAACTGTATGGTTTGCTGGAATGCGTAATTCTTCCCCAATGATTACCGTACTTGTAGTATTGGTTTGTAAAGCAAGAGGATTGTTTGCTGTTGTAGTATTTGTATTTGCAGTCCAAGTTTGTGTGGTAGCAGTTGTTGTCCAATTAGGGAGAAATTGTGTACCAGCAGAATAACTGTATTTATCATAAGGTTCTGTAACCAAACAACATTTTGGAGCAGTTAATATATTGCTATAAATCTCTTGGTCTATTTGGTCAGGTAAAAAATAAGCTAGAGAAGCCATTTCGTCTCCTCCGGGATAATTTAAAGGATAACCACTTAATGATAATGAAGTTGTGGCTACAGATGACGATGAATTAGGGTTTGATATTTTAGATATAATAGGACTTGTACCTGAACTATCTAATAAATACAAATAACCATCAGTACCGATTTCAATTTGACTATATTGGTAAGAGGTAGCCGTGCTTAACGAATATGAATTTGCAGCGGGACTACTAAATGTAATTCTTTCTAAGGTATTTGGATAGGTAGAGGTTTTGGTATGAGTAACATATACATAAGTACCGTTAGGCGAAAACTCTACGCCATTAATAAAAAATGGCCCACTTGTATTATTATATATTAATGAACTTATGCCCGATCCTGATATGTAAGCACCTGTTGTATCATATTTAGCTAAAACTAATGTATTATTACCACTATAACTTGAGGCTTGTGGTGCGCCAAATGCAACCTTTATATTATTGTTAGCATAGTCTTGGTATACTTCTAACTCGGTTGCATTTGACATTACGTTAGTGTACTGACCTGCAACACTTCCTGATACAGAACCAATTGCCTCGGTGTTAAGCCATTGCACCCCTGTTGTATTTGTGCCAACTGTAGTACCAGTTATTTTATACGTAATTAGTTCATCATCGGTAATCACAAATAATAAACGGTAGGGTAGTAGGCCGCTTTTATTAATAAGCGTGGTTGCTGCATAATGTATATCACTTTTAAAGGGCGCTACAAAGCAACCAGTTCCCGAAGGGCCTTGTGTACTTGTTGCAGCAAATAAATCTCCGGCAGTAGCCTTAGTGCCTACAGCACCGGTTTTTAAGTTTTTTCCAAGTTGTCCGCTAGGCATATACGAGCCTTGTACTGAAACATCAATTTTCGTAAAATACGGTTTTACCCAAGCCCGGGTTGTATGAAAACCAGTAGAATTATAACAGGCATTTATATTATAAACAGGCCCACCATTAGGAGTATCATAGCCACCCAGATTTTGTGTAGCTTCGGTAGCTGGTAAAGCTGTAAACACAAAATATTGCTGACAGTTGGCAGGATTTGGCACTACGCAAGCCTCGGCATAACCTTGTATAACTACAGGTGCCGGAGGATAAGAACCTGAACCAAAAGGCCCTGCAAGTGTTAAGGTGTCTACCAAAGTATCTATAAGATACCCATTCTTATTAAATAGATAACCACTCATTATAGAAAATAAAATGTTACCGCTTGCATCAGTATACATATTGTTTGGGCCATTTAAAACAGTTTGGCCATCCCAATCATACAAAGCACTGCCTTGGTATGCTGTGTTTACACCTCCTATACTATACGTGTTGGTGGGGAGGCCAGTTAAACCACCAGGAGGATTTGTTTTAATATAATTAGGCGGTAAAGCCCAATACGGGTTTGCGGTTTGTGCTTGACTTAATACTGCGAGTAAGAAGCAAAAGGCCGTTAGCCATGTTTTAAGTTTTGTAATTTTAAACATACGTTTTAATTTTTTGGTTATTAATTTGCCAAATGTATGTTGTTGATTTTGATTTTGGGTCGAGTAAAACTACTCGATTTTTACATAAAAACATTAATTCTTTCATGTCAATTTCAATTTATATAATAATTCCTTGTTTAAACCTTAACTTTGTAACAACATGAAAAGATGTTTACTTTTTACTTTTTACTTATTGCTTATTACTTGTGGTAGCAAAGCTCAATTGCTATTTTATCAGGATACTTATAAGGGGGGCGTATCATTTGATGGAAGAGCTTATGAAGGATTTGATTATTTAGCACCTGATACTATTATTTTTCAAAACAGCGTTTCCATTGGAAGCACCTTAAAAAAAGCTTATTTGATTTCACAGAGGTTAAATAGCTTTAATATAAGTGACCCACCCATTACCGATATACCTTTGCATATTATTTTTAATAACAACAACATAATTATAGATAGTGCCGATATAGTTGCCAATTATTATAATTGCAATTATTCTAACCCAAGTGGCTCTTTATCAACCATTGTTAAAGATATTACGGCTTTTGCTATCAATAGCAATAATACACTTATTACACCTTGTCAGGGTTGCAATGTTCAAAATGGGCAAGCTGTTTATGATGGTTTTTATTTGATGTTATTATACGCCAACAATAGTATGCCAACTATAAACACGGTTGTATTTTTAAACAACCAAACTAATAACACAATCATGCAGCATAATTTTACAGGGCTTAATCCTATAAATACAAGTAATGATGTTGGGCTTTCTATTACTAATAATGATGCTCCAAAATTTTATAACGACCAATGTAATTATGCATTGAATAATGGCTCTAATACATACAACTTAGGAAGTATATATACCAGTACTGAAATAGGAATGCATAAACTACCCGGTAGTTTTTATTATGAAAATAACACACTAACGGGATTAGTTGATGATATAAATAGTCCTTTTATTGATAGTACAGATGCACTTGCTAACATTAAAACATATCTTAGCAATAATACAACTACATTTAGTTTAACGTCGACAGGCAATGTTGCTAATGCGTGCGAAGATGAAAGGGTTATGTATATACTTGCTTATAGTAGCCCCTGCCCTGCGCGGAGTAATAAAGATACTGTTATAAGTTATAACCCAATATGTAGCGGTGGCAATGTGCAATTAAACGGCACAAGCATTGGCACATATAGTTGGAGCGCACCAAGTAACAGTTTAAATAATTATAACATACCCAACCCAATTGCCAACCCAACTGTAACAACAACTTATGTTGCTTTAGTGGATAGTAATGGTTGTAAACATACAGAGCATTTTAAAGTAAATATATATGCTACACCAAAAACAGATAGTGTAAAAACTACTATTGGTACTTGTGGCGTTATTGCTGCAACAGCTACTATTATTGCTATGGTTGGCAGCCCAACAAGTTATACGCTTAATAATGTAGTGCAAAGCAGTCCAACGTTTACCAATTTGGCAGCAGGTACGTACACTTTTGCACTTAGTAATAGTTTTGGTTGCAGTTATATAAGCCCAAAATCCTTTATTATTAAAGATACTAATATAGCCCAAGCCCATTTTTTTTTAACGCCTGTTAGTGGTTGTGAGCCATTAAGTGTATATTGCGGTAACACCAGTAACAATACTGGTAATGTAACTAATGCTTATGTATGGTACGTAAATAATGATAGCGCAACAACACAAAACTTAAATTATACATTTACCGATACAGGAAAGTTTACTATAACTCTATTAGCTTATGAAACATTGCGCCAATGCAGCGCAACAGCTACACAAACTTTATTGGTAAAATATTGCCCCCCCCCCCCGCCTGATAGCATACAAATAATAGTCCCTAATGTTTTTAGTCCTAATGCCGATGGCATTAATGATACTTGGCAACTAATAGTTTATAATTTTAATTATACTATTAGTAATTACGAGTGTTTAATTTACGACCGTTGGGGTATTAAAATTTTTGAAACAAATAACATTAACACTGCTTGGGATGGTAAAACAACAAGTGGTATAACAAGTAGCGCAGGCACTTATTATTATATAATAAAATTAATTGCTACAAACTCTAAAGGTGTAAGCAAGCAAAAAGATTTTAAAGGTTATTTAGAGTTGGTTAGATAAAAAACTTAACCGTTTAATTGTTAAAAGCGACCGTTTAAAAAGTTGTGCAGATTACAAAACCTTTTCGTAGTAATTTTAAGCAAGTGAGATGAAATTTATTTTAAAAATATTATTGTTATTTTCTTTTGCTGCCCAAGCACAATTAGGTAAAGAGGCTTGGCATTGGGAAATGGGTGATGATGTTTCGTTAGATTTTAGTACAGGTAGTCCTGTACAAGGGATTGCTGCAATGACGACTGAAGGTGGGTGTGCATCTATGAGCGACCAAAATACAGGAAAATTATTATTTTATACAGATGGCAATAGAATGTGGAACAAAAACAATCATTTAATGCCAAATGGTTTTGCTCTTTATGGAAGTCTAGATACTGCGACAACAAGTCAACATGTAATAATAATTCCATACATGCGTTAGTAATGACACACTTATAGTTCGTCCTGCTATTAAGGAACTAAATGTTACGTATCCCAATATTATAAGCCCAAATGGAGATAACATAAACGATTATATATTTTTTGGCAATGATTTGTTTACATCACTCCATCTTGAAATATTTGACCGATGGGGTAAAAAAATATATATGAGTGATGACACACAATGTATTTGGTATCCAGATGAAAACATTAAGGTAATTGATGAAGGTACGTGTTATTATATAGCACAATATAATATAGCTTGTGATGGCGTAAATGAATCAAAAACATTAAAAGGGTTTATTACCGTAGTAAAATAAGCCTTTTTTAAATTATTTTGTTTCTCAAAGCAAAATGCATCAATTCTGTAATGTTCTTGGTTTTTGTTTTCTTGAACATTATGGCTCTTTTGTTTTCTATTGTTCTCGGACTACGACAAAGTTTATCTGCAATTTCTTTATTGCTTAATCCTTCATGTAAAAATCGAAGAATGATTATTTCCTGTTCCTTTAATAAAACGTCTTCTTTATAAGGAAGAAAAACCTTTTTTTCTAACAAACGTATTATTCCATTTTGCGTATCCTTTTGCTCAAAGGATAAGGTTATCTTGTCATCATTATTAAAATGGCTAATATTAACTGCCATCCCAATACAATGTGTTGGTAATCCAGTTTTGTTTGATGTGATATATGTAGAGCGCTGAAAAACATCTACATTTTTTTCATCGGCATTTTTAATCCGATGATTACATGAAATAATATAGTTTGGGTGTTGTTCAATGGGTATTTTTTTTAGAAAGGAAAGTATGGCAGGAAATACTTGTTCATTATACGCATTAAAAAAATCCTTTTGCATTAATGGCATCATAAAATCCAAACCACCTTTTACAATTTCATCGGCTTGGTAATCACCCACCGAATTTGAAAAGAAAATATATTGGCGTTTACTATAATCTATAACAAAAATGGTGGGGGCGTGAGGAAGCAAACCACTTAATTTAGATAATTGCGTAAATTGTGAAATAATCTTTTCTACGTGGCTTTTATCTACCACATTAACTGCTCCGTGTAACTTCTGTAAGTAATTCTTATATGTTAGTTTTTTCGGCATAATTTTTTAATTATGTTATAATTCAGTCCATATATATTTAATTGATATTAAAAAAAAGCATAGTAATTATACGATTTATTTAACGTCTGCAAGTTCTTACGGATTTTTACAAATAATCAGGGCGTGAACCTTAATCATATTACAAACTACAGAAGGTGTGTGGAACATACCCCGAAGAATTGTAACAGACAAGAATTGCACGCCCCTTTGAGGCGCGCTATCTCGCTGTACTTTTCTTCTTTTAGTTTCCACACTTTTCTGTAAAAGTAAGCTGATGCGCTACTGTTTTATGTTTAACTAATATACTTTACCCAATAATTTATGTTTGTTTTAGTTATTACAAAAATATAATTAAAAAACTGAAACATAGCAACCGTACAAAAAATAATTACCGCCGTTTAATCGTTAAAAGCTACCGTTTAAAAACTATCGCATTTTACCGTGTGGTAAATGCCTTTGATTATGTTGGCGGAATTTTTTGGCGACTTTGATAATTAATGAGGTTATTCTTTTTAGATTTTTCTTTTAGCACCGCCAGCGCAGCAGAAAGATGTATTTGAAGGTTTCTAACCTGTCGTTGTAGAATTATCTTGTCGCACCATAATTCAATTTCTAATTCTGTTTTCGGTAGTTTATTGTTCATATAGCTATAAACAATCGGCGCGGGTTATAAGCCTACTTGTAGTCGAGGTACTGGTATACCCACACACAAAATAAACAAATACCCACGCCTTGCCGTGAGCATTTAGTATATTTTCTTGTGTGTTTTAAATTACCAGTTTTCGACTACAAAAAAACTAAACGCCAATATGTTGTATAACAAAAGTAAATAAAAAAAGGCATCAACGGATGCCCTTTTAATTTATACAACAAAACTATGTAGATTATTTTATCTGCATGATACTGGCACCGACATCGTAATTTATACTACCGGAACTAGTGGTTAAAATAGTTGATACGGTTATCGTTGTACTTGCCTTTACTCTTATGTTTAATTCAGCCTGGTTATTGTAACCTGTTGTAGATATGTTACTGTAATTAAATATTTGTGCTGTGTTGTTTTCGTCCGTCCATGCAATACGCATATTTACCACATCGGTCGTAACGGAATTTACCGTTAAGTATGCGCCTACTTTAAACGTTGCCGCCGATGCGCTGTTAGCAAAAGACACAACCGTAGTGGTAGCCGTTGTTTTACTTGTCAAATCTGCGCTTGCCGCTGTGGCAAGTATGCCAGTTACCGATGTAACCGAAAGCGTTGGTGTGGTACTCGCATTACTTACACTAAAATTTATACCGCTACTGTTTACGGCTGAAAATGTTGTTACCGTTCCCGCATTGCCTAACACCTTTGTTGATGCGCCGCTTCTGAATTTTAAAACACCTCCATCATTCCAAATATCCCCATCATGCGGGTTTGTAAGTGGTAAACCACTAGCTATATTTAAAGAAGCTAAACCATGCCCCGTATTACTTGGTGGTATATTTAAAATGGCTGATGTATCTGCTTTTAAACTATTTAATATAGTCATTCGACCGCCTCTTTTATCTAAAATAAATCCGCCTTGATTTGTTACAACTGAAAAATCTTCGTAACTAAACAAAGTATCTTCATTAATTCCTACTAAAGTTCCATTATCTCCACCAAAAATTAAAGCCCCTCCTGTACCCCTTGTTTCTGTTCCTACGTAAATAATTTCATTTGAAATACCAACCGTTAAAAGACTATCGCCCGTTATTTTATTGCCGTTCCAAAAATAACTATAAGAACCTCTTTCCCAATTGCCTAATGCTACGCTTCCTGTTGGCGAAACAGTATCCGAAACAAAACCGCGTGCGGTAGCATTTACGTAATCTTTAGTAGCTATGGCTAATGTATCTATTGCGATAGCTTTTGCGGCAGCACCTGTATAAGTGAATGTAGTTACACCGTACCCATTGGTCAGGTTAAACAAGTTAGAGCCTAAGCTTACACCGCTTATCGTTGAGTTAGCTAAATCACTATTTTGTATGGCAGCTATATAAGATGTACTTGCACCCGATTGTTTTAAGTAGCCCGTACCATTCAAGAGTCGGTTATACCTTGCATCGTTCAGGTTACGGTCTAAATAAGTGAAACCGTTTTGATTTGTATTTATATATCCATCCGTAACGGAATTACTTTGCATCCCCGCAAAGGCAGTATAAGTGGTGGTTAATTTTAATCCGTTTAAGTTGCTGTAACCAAAGTCGACCGAATTAGAACCGAGGCTATAACTTAAAGCCCAGCCGACGTGCGTTAAATCAAATTCACATCCTGCGCTGCCTAATTGTGTGAAAGCCTGTATATCTCCGGTCGGCAAAAAATCAAAATAACCGAAAGTGCTTGCCTGCGATAAATCCTTTCTGTTGCCGTAACCGAGTAACATTTCGCCTGTGGTATCTACAAAAGCGGTTGAACCGCTTTGCCCTCTATACTCGATTGTTCCTGTTACGGGTGCAGTTGTCCCTGCTAATGGTATGAACGAGCCACCGCCGCTGTGCATACTCAGGTAGCGAACCAAGTCCCTTATTTTTACAAGCTCATTGTATTGTTGTTTAAAATCCAAATTCTGAAAATCCCAACAAGAAAGCATACGGCAACTGTCAGGGTAATCGGATGAAATGCCTGCCCATTTTGTAAGTGCCTCCCTTATCCTTACAAGCTGCGTGTAATTCTGATACAGGTCTAAATTTTGCGGTTGGGATTTATTGTCGTTAAAACAAAGTAAGGGACGGCACGTATCCAATTGCGCCTGCATACCGATAACAAAGGCGATGCTTAGTATAAGCATCGCTATTAATTTTCTTTTAAAGTCTTTAAATTTCATAATATTTATTTTGTTGTTGTTTATTTTTTAATTTTTCTCTTAAAGTTTTATCGGATAGTTGGCGGTTAAAACTTCAATCTTTTGTTTTTGATTCGTTGATTTTGCGTTTACGTTCGCTACTGAAACCGTTTGATGTATTTTGCATTGCTGCCATCCATATTTTTTCGCGTACTCATTTAAAAGCGGGCTAGGATAGGAACTAAGCAAAAACTTACCTTTAATAGAAGACAGCGTTTTTAAAAGCGTTTCAAAATCAGTTGACGTATAACCTTTATAGTGTCCGCAGTCAGAATTAAAATAGGGTGGATCACAATAAAAAAACGCATCCTTTGTATCACGGCTTTTTATAATACGCAAAGCATCGGTACATTCTATTTGGGCTCTTTGCAGGCGCAACGCAAGCACTTCGGTAAAACTTTCACGTTTATTGTTTATTTTTTTACTGGTGGTGTTTTTTGCAATGTCATAACCCCAAGCCCCGTTTAATTTTCCCGAAAAACTTTGTGTGGCCAGCACCCAAATTGCCCATGCACGTTTAAGCTCGCTAAACAAATCAGGGTTGTTGTATATAACCCATGCGTTTCTATGTAAAATCCTGCTGTGTAAGGTGCTTTGTATTTCTTTTTCAAGACTTGCAAAATCATTTTTTACAACCTTATAAAAATTAATCAGCTCGTTATTGGTGTCGTTTATTACTTCTACGTTAGAAGCAGGCTTATTAAAAAACACCGCACCCCCTCCGAAAAACGGCTCGCAATACAGATTGTGTTTCGGTATTAAACCAATAATAGTTTTTGCCAGTTTTTGTTTACCGCCGTAATAGGAGATGGGTGTTTTTAATTTGGTGCTTTCCATCGCTTAGGCTTGTGCGGGATTAGTTCCGTTTGGTACTTCGCAACCTAAAGCGGTTTGCGCTTTTGGTATTTCTTTTAAGAGCCATTTTACCACAGCTAATTTTATCGGATGCAATCCGTTTTTTTCTAGGTTGCTTTGTGCATTCAGCAAATATTTTTCTACACTTGGCAGTTCAGCACAGGCAATCTCTTTACCTAAGTTTTCGGCATCCAATAAAATGGCGACCGGGATTGCGTTTTCGTTTTCTTTCAATAATTCTTGCATAATTTTTATTTTAAAATTTGACTTATGGTTGTACGGGTGGTTGTCCTTTTAGTACCCGCATGATGATATTTGCAATTGCCGTAATTGCGCCGACGATTGTGAGGACGCTTTCTTGTTTATCTGCGGATACGCCACAGGCGGCTAAAAGTTCGGGGTTGATAAAAGCAATAATTGCCACAAAACCCACAATTAAGTTCAGCCATAGTGTTTTTGATTTTAGCATGGTTTGTTTTTTTATGGGTGGTTATTATTTCCTGTTATCTCTTTTTACATGAATGCCAATCTCGTAGCCGTGCGGCATGTATTGATTATGTTTTTTTAATTCCTTAGCTAAAGCGGTGTTAGCAAAACTGTGCCTCCCAGTCCTGTTAATTTTAACCCCTTTGTTTTTCAAGGTTTTTTTTCTTGGTGTTTTTTTTGTTGTTGCCATGTTGTTTTTTGTTTTAAGGGTTAGTAAAAAGACTTACTATGTCGTAAGGGTTTGTGTTGATGATAAATTTTGCGGCTTCAAATGCCATATATTTTACGAGCCTGTACATTATGCCGATTGTAATTGTGTTTTAATAAAATTTAAAAAGCCCGACCCTCTTGCCATGCAGAGTGCCCTGCCACCTGTAACATCGGCAAGCAAAAATTTTTCTGTTTGACCTGCACCCGCATTTATATTATAAAATGCGGCGGCGGCATCGCTCTCGCTTACAAAACCATTTATGTTACCCGTAGGGTTGTTATAAAATTTCGAGTGAGCGATTTTTGTTTTTCCGTCTTTTAGTAAAATGTTTGATTTCATCAGCGCACTCATGCCATCTTTGAAAAAATCAACACAAACTTTTGCCGCTATTTCGGGTTCGTCTATTTTGTCGGAGTCTGTTGTAAGGTCAACACCGATTTCTTTTCCGTATTTTTCAAATGCGCTGTGCCCTGTTATTTGGTTCGGGCCACCGCCGCGAAATTTCCAACCGTCGCCAACTTCCGTGTTTCCGAGTTGCGTGTTATGCGGAGGCATGTACACGGTGTTGGCAATTTCTTCGGGCTTGTGTGCTAATTTGTCGGCTACATCTTTAGCTAAACCAAATACACGTTGCAGACTTACACTATCGTAGTTTAAGTTTTCACGCTTGTAAATAAAATTGCTCTCTTTAGAAACAACAGCGAGCAAACCCGCTTGACTGAAAGGGCTTGTTATTCCTTGAGCAATCATTTCTTTAACAAGCAGCTTTGCATTGTTCAGCATTGCGCTACTACTTTCTAATGTTTTAAAATAGGCTTCGTTGTATTTCATGCTTTCCTGCACGGCTATTTTTGTTTTTTGTATATCGTTTAGTCCTGAATTAGTAATCGGGTGTTTAAAAAGGCGGCGGAAAAAAGCGGCTACGCCTGTACCATAGTCAGGCTCGGAGTCTGCGCTTTCAAGTGCATGTATTTTTGGCGCATTGAAACAGCGTAGAACGCCGACAAGAACAAGCAAAACAGCCGAGCCGATTAAAGCACCACGTAACATCACTGCGCCAATTTTATCCGTATTATTTTCTGCTTTTTTTGCCATCGTTTTTTTATCTGCGTCTAAATCCTCCCGACATTCTTGCGGATGCGCCCGTAGTGTTTACCAAATGCATAGGGTTATTAAAAAAATTTCTTGGGTTAAAATGAAAAGGCGGTAGAATAGGAGCGGGCGCGGATGTAACTGTTACAGGTGTTACAAGCGCAGGACTTATAACAGTCGCTTGTGTAGGTGTTATCGGAGGCAAAGGAGATACGTATGGCAAAGCACCGCCGCCGCCGTTATTATTACCGTCTGAATAATTGCCGCCCTCATAGTTATTTTCATTATCGTAATTGCTGTTTTGTTCGTCATCGGTTTGCTCCTCCTCATCTAAACTGGATTTATGAGAAAATTTTAATTTGATAGATTCGATAATAGCTTTTACGGCTAAGGGCAACTCTAAAGAGTGTTTTTCTGAAGAGGAACTTTCGGCGGCAATTTTTTTAGTAAGCTCATCTTTCTTAGTGTTGTAGTCCGCTAATTGTTTTGCCATCACTTCATATTCTTCGCTGCTGTTGTCGCCCGAAAAAATTTCTCCTTTGCTATCTATGGAATAGTAAAAACCTTTGTCATCTTTTACATCCCATTTATTTGCATCCTGTAATTTTTTTATGCGGTCTAATACATCTTTGTTAGCGGCTTCTAAGTCGCTTAGTGTTTTAGTGTCCGCAGGTAATTCTGAATTTTGTACGGGTGCATTACTTAACTCGGAGTTTTGTACAGGTGTATCCTCCGTTTTAGTTGATGCGTGATGAATGGAAAGTTTGTCTTCAATTTCATTTACAATTTTTTTTGCACCTAACTTGTGTACGACAAATGCTAAAACACCAAGCGTTACGAGAGATAAAAAGATTTTCATGTGTAGAATTTTAAAGCGTTAGTGTTTGGTTTGTTTTTTTTAGCAGTTCCTCTGAAGCGGGCAATAGTTTTACGAAGTCGGGTTTCTCTTTGATTGCTTCATTTATGGCAGCCAATCCAGCGTCCGTAACATTTGATTTGAGAAACGAAAACAAATCTTCGCCGTAGGATGTTTGGAATGAAAGCCCCATGTTGTTTACGGAAAACTTGCTCGGTAAAGAATTGATAACCGCTATTGCTTCGCTTCCGTTTCCACGCCCAACAATTGTCTTAACCTTATGTATGGCGATTACCATATCGGCAACTTGTGCAGGTGTGTACGGGAATTGGTTGTGCATTTCTGTTGCGCCCATACCGTATTTTGATATGTCGCTTATCTTAGAAATTTTTAAGGCACTTGATTTAGATAGATTTATTGCTTCCGTTTTGTCGGCGGCATCTTGCGCCTCCTGTAACTTATCTGCTTTTGATTTTTTAAAACCAAATTTGTAAACAAGCGTAACAATGGTTACAACTACGCCCGCTAAAACAATACCTTTTAGCCAAAACATAAAATTTATATCCTTTTTTGCCTGTGGTGCTGCTAGTGATGTTTCCATTGTTCGATTTGTTGTAGTTTGTCAAGCACGTTGTATTTTCGGCAGAGAGAAGAAAGGCGGTTACTGATTGCCAAATCAATTGCGCTACGTATTTGTGATGGATTGTAACCTTCTGTCAAAAGCAGATTACCCGCAAACACATCGCAATTTTTTTCCGATTTCAGTCCTTCGCCTTTGTATAAGAAATGCCCAAGCTCATGACCATAGACCCATTTAAAAACATACTTTGGGAACAGCTTAAAAATCGGGTCGGCGTAAACTTTATTATTGTAAACATCAATCTGACATTTGGCGGGTGTTGGTATCCATACAAGCTCCAAACCTTTCGGAAAAGCAGTAACATTGTTAGGCTCGTCAATTTTCATTAACGGATACTCGGTAACTTCGCACTGGTCTAAATCCCCCTGCTTAATTTCATATTCACCTGCGGGCAGATTAAAGCGCAAACCGGTATCTATTTTTTCACGGGAGTAAAAAGGCATTCCGCACTCGTATATTAACAGAGCAGAGCTACTTGTTTTAAATCCTGTTTTTTGCTCGACAATCATTTTAAAAATTCTCCTCTACGGCTTCTAATTCTTCAAGCAGGTTTTCTAAGTTTTGGTGATGCACGGGTACATGAAATAATTTTCTGAAAAAGCCGCCAAGACCGTAACCATAGTCAGGCTCTTGATGCGCTTCTTTTACCTGCGTGCCATCGCTTTTTACATTGCCGACACCAGCGCCAACTAAAATGTCTTGTACTTTATCAGTTTGTGCAGCAACTTCATGGTCTGGGGGTGTGCCTTCAGGCATTACCTTTTTTTCTTCGGGCGTTAATGGAGCAGCAGGGTTAGCGGCTTTCTTTTTGTTAGCCGTTAAAAAATGTATGATACCGTGTATGATTTGAATTGCTGTTCCTGCAAGGCTGCCTATAAGACCTGCACTGCTTACACCTTTAGCGGCTTGGTCAACGGCAGCATCAGCGACAGTAGCTACGGCTGCTTTTGCAGCATCTTCGCCGTCGGCGCTCTCCAATGAATGTTTGTCTGCCAACCCAACACCTTTTGTTAGCGGCTGTTTTTTTGCAATGATAACTTGGAAAAACTGCCGTGCAAGATTTTCGGGATAGTCTAATTTCGAGCCTGGTACTTTTACATTTTTCTTTTTGAGTGCCAGTTGCATAGTGGCCGCAAATGGCGCTAATGGTGCGAATGCGGCAAGTTTGCCCGGTGCGATTGCCACATCCAATAAAACTTCAAACGGATGTTTTAACTTATTGAAAAAATTTTTCAGACCTTTTCCTTTTTGCGTATTTTTTGCCATTGTTTAAAAATTTTAAGGGCTATAAAAAATCCCCTCCCATGAGAGAGAGGATTTTTTTTCGTTGTTGTTGTCGGTTTTTTATTCGTGGGTAATTCCTAAATCACACACAAGGGTTGTGTAGAAACTTGAACCTACGGGTGTTGTGCCTACGGTCGGAGCAACAATCATAGGAATCAATGTTTTTTCAGGTATGATATGGATAGTCAGTTTGCGGAAAATTCGCACGGTGTTATCCGAAAGAATATCTGTTTTATATTCTTGTGGGTTAATGCTGTCGTAGTTCACGTTTGTAAACGGAGAACCTTTAAACGTATTTAGCACTTGGTCAAACTGATTGGCTTTAGTTGCGTCAGAAATCATCATCTTTGGTTCGATGATGTCAAACTTCATGGTAAGCATGGCGCGCAACAAATTAGGGTACGGGTTACCACTACCTTGCGCTATGGTAATGGTTTCTTCTATTATATCAGCAGTTCCCAAGTTGTTTTGGAATGTGATAATTTTCGCCCTGCCATCGGTAGTGTTTGTAACCGATTTTACGCCTATGGATTGGTCTTGTGGTAAATAAGCAGACAATACACGGGTGTAAGCACTTGCATCTTCAAGCACACCAAAGCAAGGTGCAGGCAAAGAAATTTGCTGCGAGTTTCCGTTGGTTAAAGTTGTTGAACCTTTTGTAAGGGTACGTGTGATTACTAAACTTACACTTGCACGGCGGACATATCTTTTAATATGTGCGGCGTGTTTAATGTTTAAAGCGTGCGCCCCAACAAGGTTCTCTAAATCATCCACGCTTTCAAGCGCATTGAGTTCGGGAGAAGACAGGCTTTGAATTACTTTTGATGCCTCTAAACTTCCTTCAGGCATACTACGTAAAAGAGCTACGGCATTTGTTATGTTATCGGTGTTTGTCATTTTTTTTGGTTAAAAAGATTTTTACTTTGTTGTTTGTTTTAAGCGATGTTTAAGACAAGGCTTGCTCTAAAGCGTGGAGAGGTTTTTTACTAAAGACCAATACAACTGCTATTAGAATACCTGATAAGACCATCGTGCCTAAACCGATTGCCCATACTTTTAATTTTCCTTTCGGTGCGTCGTGCGCTACTGTAATCATGTTTAAATGTTTTTATTGGGACAAAGGTTGGGTATACGCTTTGCGCCGAAACCCTGATTGGGAGCGGAAAGAAGCAAGAAGACGTGAAAGGAATTTAAAGGATGCGAAAAGCGTGTTCTACTCTTCGCTTTCGGGTCTTTCGAGATGCTCGAAAATTATTTTTACCTGTTTAGGTGTAAATGTTTTACCTTTTAGTTCGCCGATTTTAATTCGTACGGGCTTTAACCAAGAGCTAAACACCTTATAGGAAACCTTATATAAAATTGCCAATTCTTTTATGGTGTAGGCTCTTATCGGTGTTAAAGGCATATTAAAAATTAATTAGGTTTTCGTTTTTCAAACTTGTAATGTTGCTTACGGGTGAAAGATTAACAAGCTGGGTTCCCTTGCTACAAAGGGATTTGGCAAGGTTTTCATATTCTGCATTCATTTTCCAAAGCGTACCAAGTAAGTCATGGCGCATCTTTCCGCTTATTCTGTTTTCCGTAAAGTCAACACCAATGAGTCCGATTTTTGTTGCGCCCATGTATGCGGCAATTAAACAAGCTGCATACGGGCTGTTAGCGGTATGCCCTATAACACCATTTTCAAAATTTGTATTTTCTCTTTCGCCGTATTCAAAGAGGATGCGTTTATGTTCCGGCACTTCTAAGTTTTCAAGTATGGTAAAAATGTATTTTGCCTTTGTATTTTCTACGTGCTGCCAAGTACCTTTGTACACAGATTTTGCAAAACTTTCTTTGGGGTCTAAAATGAGTAAATAGTCAGGGTCAAATACACTTGAAATATCATTTACGCCAAGCGTTATAAAATTTTTATACGTTTCTTTCAGTTCAAAAGAAGATGCACCGCAAGCCGCCACAATTATTTTTTTACCTGCGTGGATGTTTTTAAAATCTGTAAATCTCATTCTGTCCAGTTTGGCATTAGTTGCTCTGCCATGCTAAAACCTAGCTGATAAAAAAATGTAGCTTGGTCGCATTCTACGATAAACTCCACAAGGTCTGCGCTCACGAGTGAAATTTCTTTTTCCGTAACTGTTACTTGTACACTTTCGTGTTGTAATTCCTGTTGTTTTTTTACTACGTGTCTGAATAACATAGCATGATGTTGGTTAAACCGTTTTTTTATTTTCATTGCTTTACTTTTTAAAATATTTTTCCGTGTACTCTTTTATTTTTGTTGTTATACCAAATCAGTAAGCCGCCATCCCTTGTAAAATCAAGTCTTGGCTTTAGTATGGCTTCGATAAAAAACGCTATGATTAGTAAATAGATGAATTTCATTTAAGGGGCTATTATTCGGTTATAGTGCCAAAACATTTTGCTTCTTTCATCTGCGTAAATTTTTTTATCCCGGTCGAATGATGTGCCTTTTGTTTTTTTATGCACATCGAGATATGCGTCCAGTATATCTTTGCGCCCTTTGTAAAAACGTTTTACTTCTTCCACGTCATCCATCGTTTGAAAAATCACCCAAAAATCAATGTTGGGGCGCAGGTCTTTTGGAATGACAAGCATGGAGTGAAAAACAAAAACTACGATGTTGCCCGTATGGTAGGTAAGTGTAAGTTGCTCCACAAGGCGACCGTCCTGCTGTCCTGCCATTCGTATATAGGAGGTTGCTTCTTCAAAAATGACATTACATTTTGCCCCTGTATGACTGGCTTCACGACTGACTACATTTAAAAAATTCTCTTTGGTATTTAATTCGGTGAATGAGTTTTTAAATTCTTTGCCGTACTCAAAATTTCTGTCGTAGATATAACTCTTACGGAAACTCCACGGGCGGAGAATGGTATTTTTAATAAATTCAGATTTACCCGCGCCTTTTCGGGCGATAATCGCAAACACTTTTCCGTTCATTTTAAGAGGCTCTTTGCTTTTTTATGTATCGGATTGCGTTTATTTTTTTAGCAAACCGAATCGTGTCTTTTTTGTAGCGACATTTCCTGCACCATGTAATTGGTGTCGGGCTATCTCGTATCAGTTTATTACTATCAGGCACAAAAACATCTTTGTTCCAAACCAAAAACACACACATACCGTTTTTAATTTTAAAACCATCCTGTGTAAAAAGTGTTTTACTCCTCATCGGGTATCTTGTCGAGTTCACGCATGGCTTTACGTGTATAGGTATAGGCAAATAATATCCCGCCTAAGGCTAAGGGAGGAATTTTGCCAAAGATGTACGGAGCAACTTCGTCTGCCATATCCCCAAAATCTTCCTGCTCATCTTCTTCGAGTTTGAGTGCAGCCGTTTTTAATTTCTTGGCTTTTTTTACGCCAAATAATACAAGTACACCCTTTAGTAATTGCGGAAAAATGACATTGAATATTTTTAATAAAAACATTCCGTTAAAAAGAACCGTATTGTATTTAGGTATAAAAGGCTCTTCTTTTATTTCTTCGGCTTTTGTTTCGGGTTGCGGCGGCGGTGGGGGAGGTGGAACTTGTTCCGTTTTCACTTCCTCCTGTGTGCTTTGCTCCGTAAAAGCGTGCAGTTTGGCGGCGTGGCTGTCCTCTATGATATGTGCATCTTCCACTTGTTGTGTTTTGTTTTTATTATAGGAGCCTCTTTTTTCGCCCGGTTTAACGCCTCTTATTTTTTGTGCTGGGTTAAGCAGTAGCATGGGAGTAGTACCGCTAGTGTCAGTAGCTGTCCCTGCTGTTTTGTTTTCCGTATTGGTTTCTTCGGCTTCCATTTTTAAAACTCACTTCTAAAGTTTTCTTCGCCGACTGTGCCGTCTTTTTTGATGTAGCTTATACAGGTGTTTACGTGTTTAGAAATAATAATTTTGCCTTTAGCGTCTTTATCATCGAAAAACTCGAATTTTAAATCAGCTATTAACAGCTCTTTAAAATCTTTAATCTGGTCAACGAACATTCCGATAAAAACGTTTTCGTAATTCGGGTGCTTTGATAGCTCCAGTACATTCGGACAATCGGCGTTTTTTTCTTCGCCCGTATATGCATCCATACCAACACCGCAGGAGGTTATCGTATCCTTTTTTTTATCGGCAATGATGTGAGCCGTTTTAATTAATTTAAAATTTAAAGCATCTTTTAATTCAGGTTTTAGGGTAAAAAGGATAAGATATTTTAAAGTTTTACTGTTGTTTTCTCTTGCTTCTTCTGCTGCTGTCATGGTTTTATTTTTTTGATACGGTTTTTTTATGCTCTTTAACAAGTGCTTCAAGGCACTTAATAAATTGTTCGTCTGTAACCTCATTATCTACACATACGAGTACTTGGTTATCTTTTACGTACAAAGCGCCCATTGGTTTTAGGTCTTGCCCAAAAGCCATTTTTTCGTTTGCGTCAAAAAATCGCACTAGCCGTTCGTGGTTAAGTATTATGCTCATTTGTTATTTGGTTTTAAAAAATCTTTTTTTGATTAACTGC
>Ga0206824_10170_pt1 | contig 21896 bp, 16 predicted proteins | sample Alteio_BWOrgCont_82_FD_152874 | JGI IMG/M metagenome (GOLD analysis project Ga0206824, IMG submission 152874) | Enriched cells from forest soil in Barre Woods Harvard Forest LTER site, Petersham, Massachusetts, United States -... | ecosystem: Environmental > Terrestrial > Soil > Temperate forest >...
AATCCGGTTATATCAAACTTTAAAGAAGGTCTTTCTATACTTGAGTATTTCATTTCAACACACGGTGCTCGTAAAGGACTTGCCGATACAGCATTAAAAACAGCTGACGCAGGTTACTTAACCCGTCGTTTGGTTGATGTTTCTCAAGACGTTATTATTACCGGTGTTGACTGTGGTACCCTTCGTGGGCTTACTGCAAGCACATTCCGTAAGAACGATGAAATTGTAGAAACCTTGCATGACAAGATACTTGGACGTGTTAGCTTGCATGATGTTCATAATCCTACCACAGGCGAACTTATTGTTCCTGCCGGTGAAGAAATTACTGAATACCATGCAGAGAAAATAAAGAACTCACCTATTGAAAACGTAGAAATACGTTCCGTGCTTACCTGCGAAATGCGCACAGGCGTATGTTCCAAATGCTACGGAAGAAACCTTTCAACAGGACAAATGGTTCAAAAAGGTGAAACTGTAGGTGTTATTGCAGCACAATCTATCGGTGAGCCTGGTACACAGCTTACACTTCGTACATTCCACGTAGGTGGTACAGCAGCTAACATTATGGCTTCTTCTAAAATTGAAGCTAAGTATGATGGTGTTGTTGAAATGGAAGAAGTAAGAACAGTTACCAATAAAGGCGCTACCGGAAATAAAGAAGTTGTTATATCACGTTCTGCAGAATTAAAAGTTGTAGATAAGAACACCGGACTTGTTCTTACCACTGCTAACGTGCCTTATGGTTCTTTCTTATACACTAAAAACGGAGCATCGGTTAAAGCAGGAACTCTGCTTTGCGATTGGGATCCATACAATGCCGTTATTATTTCTGAATTCTCAGGTAAGGCTGAATTTGAATTTATAGAAGAAGGTGTTACTTTCCGTGAAGAATCGGATGAACAAACAGGATTTAAAGAAAAGGTTATTATCGAAACTAAGGATAAAACCAAGAATCCTATCATCAAGATTGTTAGCAAAAAGGAAACCCTTAAATCTTATAACATCCCTGTAGGCTCGCACGTTATCATCTCTGATGGTGACAGCATTGAAACAGGACAAATTTTGGTTAAGATACCTCGTATCTCCGGTAAATCAGGTGATATTACAGGTGGATTACCAAGGGTAACCGAGTTGTTTGAAGCACGTAACCCTTCTAATCCAGCAGTAGTATCTGAAATTGACGGTGTAGTTAGCTTTGGTAAAGTGAAGAGAGGTAACCGCGAGGTTATGATTGAATCAAAAACAGGCGTTAAGAAAACCTACCTCGTTCCGCTTTCCAAACACATACTTGTACAAGAAAATGACTTTGTAAAAACAGGCGAAGCGCTTTCAGACGGCGCTGTTACTCCTGCCGATATATTATCTATAAAAGGACCGACAGCAGTTCAGGAATATCTTGTAAATGAAGTACAGGAAGTTTACCGCTTACAAGGTGTGAAGATTAACGACAAACACTTTGAAGTTATCGTTCGCCAGATGATGCGTAAAGTTGAAATTGAAGATCCGGGAGATTCTGTTTTCCTTGAAAGACAACTTATACCTAAGAGTGAATTTATGGCAAATAACGATGACCTGTATGGTAAAAAAGTTATTACTGACGCGGGAGATTCAGCTATCTACAAAATTCACCAAATAGAAAGCGCACGTAAACTGAGAGATGAAAACATACGCCTGAAACGTGAAGGCGGTAAGCTCATCCAATTCAGAGAAGCTGTGCCTGCTACATCTAACCCAGTATTACAAGGTATTACAAGGGCATCACTACAAACAGAAAGTTTCATTTCGGCTGCTTCCTTCCAGGAAACAGTAAGGGTACTCAACGAAGCTGCCATAAGCGGCAAGGTAGATTACCTGCAAGGATTGAAAGAAAACGTTATTGTGGGTCACTTAATACCTGCAGGAACAGGACTGCGCGAATACGAAAAGCTCATTGTAGGCTCTATGGAGGAATATCAACGCCTCATGGAATCGAAGAAAGAAAACGAGTTGGTAGAAGAAGAAGCCTGATAATTCTATTCATAAAGCAAACTAAAGGCATCCCTTGCGGGGTGCCTTTTTTGTTTCTCAATAGTGGTGTCCTTCTTTTTTCATTATTTTTGAATTGATTATTAACCCCTAACAGGAAGCACGAAGAAAGAGACAATTACGGAATAGAAGTTTTTAAAAGAGAAAGGAAAAACAAAAAGTAATATAAGCGAGTTTCTAAAAAGTCATTGACTTTTTTAAAACTTTACAAGTAACATTAAGAGGCACTGAAAATACGTCACACCTCTTTTTGATAGTGTCAATATAACATATTGATTATGTATTAGTTAAGTGCCATTTTGGGGCTTTTTTAAACTTTCAAAGTGTGACATAAAACGAAAAATTCATCTCAAAAGGTTATTAAAAAGACACCCATTTTGAGTATCAATACAGTAAATAACTTTTATATCCGTCAATTGATGAGTAATTATTCCCCCTGCATAGGAATTTTTTTATATTTTTGCACCTCACAGAAGAAATACTATAAGAACTAGATGACCAAAGCATCGTTAAAAAACTATCCCAAGTTTAAACTTGAGAGCACATTCACCAAAGAACAGCAGGATTTTTTCAATAAGCATGGTTTTGTACACTTTACAGGCGTATTCTCACCCCAAGAAGTAAAAGAGTTTATTTCGGGATATGAAGAAGCCCAGGAGAAGCTTATAAAATCGAAAGAAAAAGTAGTGATGGGCATACCCGTAATCTTCGGGCATGACGAAAATGGGAAAAGAATTGTTCAACGTTTTCCATATACCTCCAAATATAGCGAAAGGATTCACGAAATGGCGATAGATGCCCGCATACAAGGATTTAAACATTTGCTAAAGCAAAAATCAAGCCGTGTAACCGAAGATGAACGCGATGGAGTAGTGTTCAACCATTATGTTAATTCTAAGCACAGCCGCTTTAAACAAATGGGCTGGCATACTGATTCTATAAGGGAAGTGTTTTACGGAAAGAAAGTATATGAAACCCTTAACATCGGCATTTATTTAGACGATTCCTCTGCTGTTAATGGTGGCCTGCGAATATTGCCAGGCACACATAAGCAAAATTTATTCGGTATGCTTTTTACAAAAATGTATTACCGTAATACCAAAGAAGATAAAGACGAAGTATTAGTGGTTGCCAATGCCGGCGATGTGGTAGTACATCATGGACACATGTGGCACCGCGTAGGTCACTCCGAACATAAGGATGGAGTCAGCCGCCGCCGCATTATGTACATTCCTGTGTTATGCGGACCTAAGCAAAAACCAAAGCCTGAGGGCAAAAAGAAAACTCCTATATATCACCATTTGCAAGCATTTGCCAAGTTTGATGGGGAATAAGATACCATACGTATTAATAACCGGAGCCAGCAAGGGCATAGGAAAAGAATTAGCAGAAAGTTTTGCTAAAAGAAAATACAACCTGCTTTTAATAGCACGTACCGAAAAACTACTTGCTGAACTTGCTACAGAATTACAAAAAGAATTTGGAGTAACTGTAAATTATCTTGCAATTGATTTATCTACTCCCAATGCTGCCGAAAGCATTATTGCATGGTGCAAAAAAGGTGATTATGATATTAATGTTTTAGTAAATAATGCCGGCTATGGACTTCATGGCGCATTTGAAACGATATCGCTTGACGAACAACTCAATATGATGAGGCTTAATATGAGCACTTGTGTTCAGTTGACTTATCTTGCAATTCCACTACTTAAAGGACATGCGGGTAAAAGCTATATACTGAATATAGCAAGTACAGCGGCGTATCAAGCTGTTCCTTACCTTGGAGTTTATTCTGCAACAAAATCATTTGTACTTTCTTTTTCAAGAGCTATAAGACAAGAACTGACGAAAACTAATATATCTGTTACATGTCTTAGCCCAGGGGCTGTTGAAACACATTTTATGGAAAGAGCCGGAATGGATAAGGTTTCGAAAATTGCCAAACAAGCCGCTAAATTCAATATGCAAGCCGATGTGGTAGCAGAGTTTGGAGTGGAAGCTATGCTGAAAGGCAAAGCAGAGGTAATACCCGGCTTTAGTAATAAAGTAGGCGCTTTTGCAAACAGGCTTCTTCCGAAAAATGTGGTAGAAGGCGTAGCCAAAGGACTTTACTCTCCCGAAAACTAAGCGATTTTTACGGCAAATAATTCATTGCCTTACAACACATTTAAAAACCTATATTTGCAGCCCCAATTTAATTTGATGCGCGGATGTGGCGGAATTGGTATACGCGCTGGTCTTAGGAACCAGTGCCGCAAGGCTTATGGGTTCGAGTCCCTTCATCCGCACAAACTTTATGAACTTTAAAACTTTATGAAATCCCTATGAATATCGTAAAAGAAGACATTAACCAAACTCATGCGGTAATAAAAGTAAAAATTGCTCCGGAGGATTGGAAACCAAAAGTAGACAAGACCTTAAAGGATTATCGTAAAAGCGCTAACATACCCGGCTTCCGCCCGGGAATGGTTCCTATGTCCATTATCAGCAAACGCTATGGAAAGGCTGTACTGGTTGAAGAAATAAATACTCTGCTTTCAGATTCACTTACCAAATATATTAAGGATAATGCATTGAGAGTAGTGGGCGAACCTTTACCTATTGAGAATAAAGTAGACCTGGATAAAGAAGTAGAACATGAATTTGGTTTTGAAATAGGCTTAGTTCCTGATTTTAATGTCCCTCTTTCTGCTAAAGAAAAATTCACCCTGCTTCAACCTGAAATAGAAGAATCTCTTATTGAAGAATATATAGAAGAGCTTACCAATCGCTATGGGGTTGTTACCAATCCTGAAACTACTGTTGATAATGATTTGATTGGCGGCGACTTTGTAGAACTCGATGACAAAGGAGAAATATTACCAGAAGGCTTATTCAAAGCCTCTGTTGTTAATATCCGTAAGGTAAGCGCCGAGAACAAACAGAAGTTTATCAACCGTAAAAAGGAAGATAAGATAGATCTCAAACTTTCTGAACTAAGCTCTGATCCCGCTGATATTGCTTCTATGTTTGGCATACCGAAAGAACAAGCTGCACTATTAACTAATACCTTCCGTTTTACTATTACCCAAATACACCACATTGTTCCTGCCGAAGTTAATCAGGAGCTTTGGGATAAAATTTATGGTCCCGGAAAAGTGAATAATTCTGAAGACTTCCGCAAGAGGCTTAAAACAGAGCTCTCATCTATTTTTGCTCCTAAAGGAGAAAGAAAATTAAATAATGATATGATGGATTATTTAATAAAAAATACCACTATTACTTTACCAAATGAATTCTTAAAGAAGTGGCTTACACGTATGACTAAAGAGCCTTTAACAGAAGCTCAACTGAATATAGAATATGAAGCGTATACCCAGTCTTTAAAATGGAGATTGATTGAGGATAAAATATACAAAGACCACAACATAACTGTTACAGAGGAAGAGGTGAAAGAATATGCACATCACTTGGCACACAGGTATATGGGGCACAATGTACCACACGAACAAGTGCATGAAGCCACTAAAAGATTGTTGCAAGATGAAAAAGAAGGAAACCGTATGTACGAACGTCTTTATGAATCGAAACTGATAGAACTTTTAAAGAAAACATATACCATTGAGCCTAAAGAAATAAAGCGCGATGAATATGATAAATTAACTGAATCAACAAAATAATGTACTTTTAAAACCTATTTTTACACCACTATGTTTAAACAAGATGAATTTAGAAAATATGCTGTAAAGCATCAGGGTATTAGTGGCTTAAATTTTGACCGCTATACGTCTCTTTTCAGAGGAAATATTACTTCAGCGGTAAGTAACTACATATCCCCAACCATTATCGAAGAGCGCCAATTAAATGTGGCTCAAATGGACGTATTCTCCCGCCTTATGATGGACAGGATTATATTTCTGGGTGTAGCCATTAACGATGATGTAGCAAATATTATACAAGCGCAATTACTTTTTCTTGAGTCTGCCGATTCAAAGAAACCTGTTTCACTTTATCTCAACACTCCGGGTGGCTCAGTATATGCAGGGCTTGGTATCTATGACACCATGCAATACATTACTCCTGAAGTGGCAACCATTTGCACCGGTATGGCAGCCAGTATGGGTGCCGTGCTAATGTGTGCCGGAGCTAATAAAAAGAGAACTGCATTACCACATGCCCGCATTATGATTCACCAACCTATGGGCGGAGCAGAAGGACAAGCATCTGACATTGAAATTACAGCGAAAGAAATTATGAAACTCAAGAAAGAGCTTTATGAAATCATTGCAAAGCACTCAGGACAAACCTACGATAAGGTTTATGCAGACAGCGACCGTGACTACTGGATGACTGCAGCAGAAGCTAAAGAATATGGCATGATTGACGAAGTGTTAGTGAAAGCTAAGTAATAAAGTCCTTCTTACATAATAAAAAGTCCCGCTCAAAAGGCGGGATTTTTTTGTTTAACAAAAGTCCTCTTTTATTTCAGCAGATTAACCGTGCCTGTATAACTGTGTTTATTGTTATTACTGTCATATGCAGTAATCACATATACATACGCATCTTCCTGGCAAATTGTGTTTTTGAAGGTTCCGTCCCAACCATTATTAATAGCCGTACTATGGAATAACTCCATTCCCCATCTATCAAAAATATACATTTCAAAACTTTTTACATCATTGCCCTTTGCTTCAAATACCTGATTATTGCGCTCACCATTAGGAGTAAAAGCGGAAGGAATATACAAAGTAAATATCGGGTCTATCACTAAGCAGTTTATTACTGAATCCACACATCCATGTATATTTGTCACAAGCAGGGTGGGGCAATAAGTTCCTGTATCATGATAGGTGTGACTTGTGTTTTGCGTTTGACTGCTTGAATCACTTCCATCCCCAAAACTCCAGTTCCATTCTGCTAATCCATAAGCATCGGTTGAATTATTGGTAAACTGTATGGTAGGTTCCAAAAAAGTAGTGGGCTGAGGAGATATCGTAAAACCGGCACTCGGATTAGTATATACAGTTATATAGTTTTGCTTGACCAATGTAGCGCTGCATCCGCTATCAGAAGTAGCCGTAATTTTTACCGAATATATACCCGGATGCAGATAACAATAAATAGGATTCTGAGTATTGGATGAGTCCCGATTTCCATAGTCCCAGCCATAACTACTAATTTTACCGGATGATATGGCAGACATATTATGAAATTGGATGCAGAGCGGAGAGCATCCTGCAATAATATCAGCATTAAAGGCAGGTACTGGTAAAGGGGTTACATTTATTGTAATAGTAGTATCTGCTGTTCCGCATGCATTGGAGCCAGTTACTGTATAAGTACTGGTTACCGTTGGAGTTACTGCCACGGAATCTCCTGACAACGCTCCTGGCTGCCAAGTATAACCATTCGTAATATTACTACCAGTCGCAAACAATATTACAGACGAACCTGCGCATATTGAGGGATTATTAGTTCTTACACTTAGAGAAGGATAAATTCCAGGAGGTTGAGATACAGTGGCATACGCAGTATCTGTGCCGCATCCGTTCGCACCGGTTATGGTTAAGGTATAGTTACCTGCCGATAATCCGGTGATTGTGGCAGTAGTTTGATTACCTGGTTTCCATAAATAGGTATAAGGAGTAATATTTCCGGAAGCATTTACTGTAGCGCTTCCTGTGGCTCCATTACAGCCGGTTGGTATAGAACTGGTTATTGCAGTAGGGGGTTCAGAACATGGGATACAGAACTCTCCAAAAAAGGGAGCTTCGAGTGAGCCTGTGGTAGCGGAATAATAAGCTCCGCCTCCGGGGTTTAATACGGGGTATCCCTGATTCATATTATCACCCGTTACAAATAAATTAGTTCCATCGCTTGATGCATAACTTCCGTCATCTTCACCATCAACACCATAATAGGTAGCCCATTTAGGCACTCCGGAAGTATTAAATTGAAGTAGAAATACATCTTCTCCCGTTCCGCCTCCGGATATTGTACCAATAGTGTTTTGATAAAAATTTGCGCAGCCACCCGGATTATATGTAGGAAAATTAGACGATTGTGTGGAGCCACATACCCATACACTGGTTCCATCGTTTTGAATGGTATAACCCTTATCTATTGTATTACCTCCATAATAAGTAGCCCAGTTACACACTCCGGAAGTATTAAATTGCAAGATAAAGGCATTTATTCTTCCTCCAATCACTGATTGATTATATGCTCCGGCAAGGTTTTGAGTAGGAAAATTGGCTGAGGCTGTATATCCCGTTACCCATACCTTGGTACCATCGCTAAATATAGAATTGCCGGCATCACCCCATCCTCCACCTCCGGTTCCTCCATAATAAGTTGCCCATTTACGTATCCCCGTAGTAGTAAACTGCAAAATAAAAGCAGTTCCATCTGTTGTAGAGCCAATAATAGGCTGATAATAAGCCCCACCACCGGGGTTTAAGATGGGAAAATTGGCTGAGGCTGTTGTGCCTGTTACCCATACATTGGTTCCATCACTATAGATGGAAGTGCCAAAATCACCGTTTACTCCGTTTCCACCATAATAGGTTGCCCATTTTAATACCCCTAAAGTGTTAAACTGTAATATAAATACATTTTCACTTCCCCCATTTGCTGCTTGATAATAAGCTCCGCCTCCGGGATTCAGAGTAGGGAAACCCGTTGAAGACACCCACCCAGTTACCCATACATTGGTGCCATCGCTTTGAATAGAATAACCTGCGTCATCCCCGGTTCCTCCGTATAAGGTTGCCCATTTAAGCACTCCGGAAGTAGTGAATTGCAAAATAAAAGCATTTCCGCCTCCGTTGCTTCCGTTCACTGCTTGATAATAAGCTCCCCCTCCAGGATTCAACGTTGGGAAATTGGGTGACCCTGATTCTCCGGTAACCCATACATTAGTGCCATCGCTGTATATGCCCCAACCTTCATCACCCCCGGTTCCTCCGTAATAGGTAGCCCATTTTAGCACCCCGGCAGTAGTGAACTGCATAATAAGCACGTTGCCCCACCCTGCAGCAATTCCTTGGAAATAAGCCCCGCCTCCCGGATTTACGGTAGGGAGATTTGTTGTTGTAGGTTCTCCTGTTACCCATACGCTTGTTCCGTCATCATGTATCGCCAAAATCTCACAAGTTCCGTTCCCTCCGTAATATGTTGTCCATACTAAGGTAGGATCTATAATAAGGGTTTCATTAGTGTTGTATTTTCCTATGGCAAATCTTATTTCATTATTTTCTATTGCGTAGCTGGTCTTTATTTCATTTTGTTTGTCTCCTATATAACTTATGGGTACGCCCTCGGCTATATTACCCATTGGTGTACTTATTCTCAGGGAGCCGTCCTTTTCTAATTCCGGCTTGTCTGTCCATTTATATTTTAATCTAATAAGTGATGGGTCTGCTCCGGGATGTATTATGAAATTATACTTTAATCCTTTCTCCCCTGTATATAATACCCAGTCTATGCCCGGGTATATATTTTGAATGGTTATTTTTTCATAACTGTGTACATCTTTTATGCCATTGGGACAAATACCACCAAGGTAATAGTCTGCCCTGTCTCCGCTTTCACCTTCTTTTATTATATTCTCTTTGCGTATGTCTGCACCTGCTAATTCCATATCTGCACGGCAATACTGTTCGCTTATACTGTCATTATCTCCGTGTGCTTTATATCTCAGTGCTGTGACATCTGTTTTTTTATGTTTCTCCATTTTCGTAAAAACATAACTAAGCCCATTCGTTGTAATATACATATCTACTCCGCCTCCATCAGCTTTAAATAAAACACTATTAACAGCTTTGCCTTGCATATCCGCCATTTGCCCTTTATTCTCAATAAAGCGAATACCCTTGATGCTTTTAATCCATTGACTGACTTCTGCTTTAAAAGCGGTATCAGCACAGCCGGCCGAGCCATTTGTATGGGCTTTACCGTCTGAAGCTTTTATCCGGTTCACCAAGATGAACTGGCAGCTAATAATTAATAATACGTATATATTTTTCATTTGAGTATTTCAAAATTAAGCAATATTTTTTTATAATCATCTCTCTATAAGCTAGAGTTTCGCTTATATCTATTTTCTCTATTTTTGTCCCAAGTAAAAAATGGAATTTAAAAAAGGAGATAAAAAAGTAATTAATGCCTGGGCGGTTTATGACTGGGCTAATTCAGTTTATCATCTTGTTATTACGTCTACTATTTTCCCTATTTATTACAGCGCAGTTACACGTTCGTCCGGCACAGAGAGAATTACCTTCCTCGGCATTACTTGTCTGCCTGATGCGCTTTATACCTATGCTCTCTCATTTGCCTTTCTAGTAATTGCAGCTATATCTCCGCTCCTATCCGGTATTGCTGATTATAGCGGTAACAAAAAAGTATTTATGAAGTTCTTCTGCTACATGGGCGCGCTTGCTTGCAGTTGCATGTACTTTTTTACTGCATCTAATTTATGGCTTGGCATAACGCTGGTAATATTTGCTTGTATAGGCTATGCAGGTAGCATTGTGTTTTACAATGCTTATCTTCCTGAGATTGTTGAACACAAAGACCAAGACCATGTAAGCGCTAAAGGTTTTGCTTATGGTTATATCGGCAGTTCCATATTGCTCATTCTTAATCTTGCCATGATAATGAAACCAAGCCTGATAGGGCTTTCTGGAACCGACGCGGGCACTATGGCTACGCGATGGTCATTTGTAACGGTAGGTGTTTGGTGGATAGCCTTTGCACAAATTACCTTTCGTTACTTGCCCACAAACCCATTTGGAGCAGTAAAAAGAGAAGGTGTGAGAAATATCTGGAAAGGATATTTAGAACTAGTGAAAGTATGGAACATGTTAAAAACAACCAAAAGGTTGAGACGTTTTTTAATGGCATTTTTTGTCTATAATACAGGCGTAAGAACCATTATGCTTATAGCTAATCTTTTTGGAGCAGATACCTTGCACCTGAAAGAAGAACAACTAATTCCTACTATACTTATCATTCAGTTTGTAGCTGTTGGAGGCGCTTACATATTCTCATACATAGCTAAAAAGAAGAGTGATATTTATATGCTTAAATGGGCTGTTTTTATTTGGGTAGGTGTTTGTGTTGGAGCATACTTTACTTATACGGCTTACCAGTTTTATACACTTGCCTTTTTTGTAGGCTTAGTTATGGGAGGCCTACAGGCTCTCTCCCGCTCTACCTATTCTAAAATGCTACCTGAGACTGAAGACCATGCTTCCTTCTTTAGCTTTTATGATGTGTGCGAAAATGTGGGCAGTGTACTCGGTTTGTTTCTATATGGTTGGGTATATGACCTTACCCACGATATGCGAAATTCCATTGGCTTTTTACTCTTCTTGTTTGTGTTAGGGTTCATTCTTCTGAACAGGATACCAAAGAATAAATTGGTGAATGCATGAAAAAAAATTCATTTTTTATTATTCTGCTTATTTTTAGTTCAACTTTTTGTTATGGTCAAGGAAACAAAAACATACAAGCTTCAATTCCTTTTACTGCTAAGAACTTAGTAGGAGTTTGGCAAGAAAAAGATAAAATTGTAGGTAATGGTATAGGACAAAATTTTCAATTTTTTAAGGATGGGCATTTTATTTTAAATCTTTGTAATCCCGGAGAAGATTTAAGAAATACAATAAGAATAAAAGGCAAATACAGATTGAAAGGAGATTCTCTAATGTTTACTATTTTATCAAGAGTAGAAATTTCAGGAGGCGACATTGATCTATCAGGTGGGGGAAGTGAAACATTCTTATTTGCAATCAAAGGAGGAGAAGCAAAAGAAATACCTGCCAAAAACCCTCATGAATTGAAAGACCCTGCATATATCATAGTACAGAATATTAAACATATATTTATAGGACCTGAAGAGTATTATAAAGTTTCTGCCGACCCGAACACATGGCTGAATAAATAGTTATAGTTTTCTCTCCGTATTATTGGGATGCTGAAACAAGTTCAGCATGACATACCATGCATAATATGACCTTATTTCCCAAACCCTTCTTCACGCCAAAAATATTGCCGTGTTTTTAGGTTGTAATAAGCCATCTTATCATTGGTGTTGACTTTTAAAATTCCGTTTTGCATAGATTTTACATCAGTCCAAACACACTCCACAATAAACTTACCTGTTTTATCAATCAGCCCGTATTTACTATTCATAACAACAAGTGCAAGATTATTTTTGAACTCATTTGCCTGATTAAATTGAGGGAGAATAACCAATTTTCCCTCCATATTAATAAAACCAAATAAACCATTCTCTTTCACTTTGGCAAGGCTGTCAGAAAATGGATACGCGAGTTCATATTTGCATGGAACAATGGGTTTTCCTTTATCATTAATATACCCCCATTTTTTATTTTCCATAACCGGAGCCAAGCCTTGTGAAAAATATAATGCATCGTCATATCTGCAAGGAATAACAAGCTTTCCGGAGAAGTCAATAAATCCTCTTTTCCGGTGGCTTTGCACTTTTGCGTAGCCATTCTTAAAAATACCTCCTGAAAGTAAATCGGGTGTGAACTCGTATTTTAAAGGAACCAACATATCGCCCTTCCGGTCGCAGTATCCAACATTAAGTCCTTGCACAAGCATTGCCAAGCCTTGTGAAAAATCGCCAATATTATCATAGTTAAAAGGGCGCACCATCCCTCCCTCCAAATCTATTAACCCGAACTTTCCATTCTCTTTTACTTTTGCAAGACTGTCATTAAACCTGTCCGCCCATTCATAATTATAAGGAATAACAATACTGCCCTGATGATTTATATAGCCATATTTATTGGATGTATTTTCAACACTTGCCAAGCCTTGTGAAAAGTCCAATGCATCTAAATATCTAGCAAGAATAACTTCATCACCTAAGAGATTAATATATCCAAAAAGATTATTTTTTTCTACTTCTGCTGCTCCTTCTGAAAATTCAAGTATTTCCTGATATTCAAAGGGCACCATTACCCTTCCAATACTAGATATTATGCCGTATAGACCGCCTTTTTTTACAATGGAAAGTGTTTTATAAAAGTGATCTGCTTCTTCGTAAATACAAGGAATTACCATGTCTCCTCTTTTATTTATAAAACCTATTTTATCGTTTATTGCAACAGCAGCAAGCCCGTCAAAGAAAGCAGTATCTGCCCACTCATACTTAAAAGCAATTTGTAGTTTACCTGTACTATCTGCATAGCCCCATTTGTCGCCTTGCTTAACAGGATAGTAAACTATTTTTGAAAGTATTAAATCTGAATCGGCATGTTGGAGGTAAGGATAATCGGGATATGCATGTTGAAAGCGTTGAAAGGTTTCGGGCTTTGCATCCATAGTATACATGGCATAAATCTTTCTCCATGCATCAGGCACGTTTCGGTTTGTTGGATAATTTTTCACAAAAGAATGATATTCTCCTATACTCTGTTGGGCTGTATAAAGCCTGTAAACAGAATCCTCGGCAGCACGTTCATAAGGGCTTTGAGGGTATTGAGTAATAAAGCCAGCATAACTTTGAAAAGTATGAGCACTGGTTAATTTTTTGAACAGCAGTATTTCATATCGTTTCTGCGCTTCATCAAACTCAAGTGATTTAGGATATGTTTCCATAAAAGTTTTATACGCCTGATATGTATTCTCTTTGCCTGTCTTATCAAAAGCAAGTAGATCTCTCAATTCTATTACCTGAGGCATTTTTTTTGAAGTAGTGTAAGTACCTACATAGTGAGCGTATCCTTCCATCGTATTGTGAGCAGCCACTATCGCATACTCTTTATATTCAATACTGTCTTTTAAATTTAGAATGGCTGTTGAATCAACCGCATATTGTTTCCAATTTAACTTTTGTTTTTTTGTAGAAATGGAGTAAGCTTTTTTTGATTTGAGAATATAAGCGTATGCCGTATCAAGATTATAAAAATGATTATCGCTGTGAGATGTGATGATGCTTAATCCGTAGGTTGCAGGAACATAATTATTCTTGCTTTTTAATTCTTTGGTTAATAATGTCCTTGCTTTGAAGTAATCATAAATAGATAATGCTTTAAACGCATTTTTAATATTTCCTGCCTGAAGTATAACAGGAGAAAGAATAATACATATAAGGATAAACAGATGAACCGTTTTTTTCATGGTGCAAAGGTAATTTACCTTACGGAAAAACGCACCTGAAAAATAGATAAGATTCTAAATATTAAATACCCTTGAGATAGTGAATCCTAATTTAAACCCGCCATTTAACCAGCTATCCTGCGTATAAGGAATTATATTATTTTCATCAAGAAAGGCAGCATTACTGAAATTTATTTCAAATACGTGTCCACCTGTTTCAACTTCATATCCTATAGAAATGGGATTATAGTAATGATTGGAGCTATTGTTCATTCTATACTGGGACATAATGTAATAGTAATCAAAAACTATGCTGGAATGCTTATTCAACATAAACCTTCCCCCTGCTGCCACAAAAGGAATATTGTTTTCATCCGTAGCGTTATTGTCAGGATTCACACTGGCAAGAACATAGTTGCGGTGTTGAAAGCCACCCAATAACTCCAATGAAATATGATTGTTGAATCTGCGGTCTAAAATAAATTCACTGAAATAAGAAAACTTATCTGAAATGGACCGCGGTGTAGTAGAATCGGCTCCGCTATAAAAAGTAGAATTAAGTTCAGGTGATACTCCTACATCTTCATAAAGAGCAAGTGAGACCGGAGTATTTGTTGTTTGCGTTATCAATTTATATTTTGCATCTACGTCAATAAGTTCCTGTTGTTTGCTACGGGAAATTCCAACCATAAAATTTTTAGTAATTCCGAATTGAAAAGCAAACTGAATATCGGAAGCGATATCGAACCCATAAAAAGTATGGAAGCCACCATTGTCTGCTCCGCCTACATTTCCAAACCTGTGCAATATGGCAAATTGCATTACACCGGGGTCAAGTATTTTAGTTGTCTCAGTATTAATAAGTTTACAATCTTTCCAAGTAGGAGGTATTTGAGTGCTTTTATTTTGAGCGGTATCTACCAATTTCAAAAGGTCATCCTGAGATTTGGCAACAAATGAAATTAATAGCAGACTTAGGGTAATAAATAATGAGCCGTATTTTCTTTTCATTTTAAAAAAATTATTATTGGGTTTTGTAAGGTTTCATAGTTGAAGTAAAACTAATAGCAATTTTTTCAGCCACATCGCTTCCTATCACAGAAGGGATTTTAATTTTATAATCGGCGGGTTTAACATCAAATTTTGCAGTAAGAAAAAAGATTCCGTTTTGAATAGTTATGGTTCCGGCAATGGTTATGGTTTTTTGGATACCGTGCATATCCATAGTACCGGTAACGGTAACATTATTAACACCTTCCTTTGTATAATCAATCTTTTCATTCACCTTGCCCTTGAAAATTATATGGGGATATTTATCGCTCTCCATATAATCTTCGTTAAAGTGCTCTTGCATCAATTTACTTTTGAAAATAAAATCTTCGTTAGTAATACTGATTTGTATATCACCTGTAGCCGTACTCATTACCGGCTTTGATAAGCTATTTACTGCAGTAATATTCTCAATAGTAGCGGCGGAAAAGAAACTAACCCTGCAAGAATCTGCTATATATATTTGCCCTTCACTTTTTGTAAAAAAGGCAAATAATACTATGCTAAAAAATAATAACTTTTTCATGTAAATAATTTTATATTATTGAGGAGCGCCATTAAGCAACCAGACTTTAAACTTATTAGTTGTGCATACATCAAGAGAAAGCTCCGGATATAAAGGCATTTTTTTTTCAACAAATATCTCCTGCCAAAACCTGCTTTTTTGACCTCCGGCTATATCTCTTTGCAGGGCAGCATAGGTAGATAAATCCCGATTTGAACCAGAAGAATGACAGCCAGTATTCAAAGTACCACAATTAAGATCAATAATGAATTGCATTGAATTTGTATATGTTAAGTCGGTGGTATCACAATCAATTGGCAGATTTACCGGAGTAACTGCATTATTTTCGCACGAATATATACCTATTATACTTACAAACAAAACAAGTCCTGTTAACATTTTAATCCGGTTCATGTCTTATAAAACTGTATATTCTTGTATTTATTGTTAAGCAGTCTATGCTACAATTTATTGTGGACACCCTCGATTTATCCAAACTTGGAATTTAGGCAACATACAATTAGGATCCCAGCCAGGTTGCGGAGTTAAAGGCATACGCGGCAAATTACCGAACAATCCTTGATAAAGCAACCCATTTTGATAGTTAGCATAAATTCCCTGATATGTACTATAATCGTATCCGCTCGCACCACCATAAGAATGACAGGAACTATTATTCACTCCGCATTGGACATTTATTATTGCCTGCATGGTATTGCTATCGGAAGAATAGGTAAGCTTAGCAGTATCGCAACTTGATATTGAAAGTTTGACTGGAGGAAGAGCACCTTCTTTATTTTCGCAGGAATTAATAATAATAACAGAGGATAGAATTAAAAATCCAACAATTATCTTTGTTTTCATAAGTTATAAAGTATGCAAATATACTACTACTGCATCATATCCAAACAAATTCCCATGAAAGCATTACCACAAGTTTATTCCAAATATACTTTTACATTTGCGCATAATTCCTATTTCCTTAATACTCCACAACTATCCCGACTCAAAATACATATGTCCTAACTGTCTGGCTCCGTTCTAACTGGTTATTTCTTGCCATTATTGTATTTGGGTTGTTTCTTCGCCTTGTATGGGTTAACGATATGGAATGGAAATCCGATGAACAGTATATGTACAATACAGCGCAGGAAGTTGCAAAAACAGGCCATTGGCATGCTGTGGGAATGGAAAGTGGGGGAGGAATTGTTAACCCAGGATTAAGTATGGCGCTTTTTTCTGCCATGGCTTATTTTGTTCAAACACCCACCGGAATGGATGAAATAGTGCAATGGACAAATGTGATAAGCATTTTGTGTTTTCTTGGATTTATTATACTTAAAATAGAAAAAGAACAACGGGATATTTGGCTTTGGGGATTAACTCTTGCTTCCGTCAGTCCATTAGCAGTACTTTTCTCTCGCAAAATATGGGAGCAGGATATGTTACCTATTTTCTGTTTCTTGGTTATATGGAGTAATGCATACCGGAACAAAAGTTGGGGAGTTTTTTTGTGGGGCTTGTTTGGTGCATTGATAGGTCAAATCCATATGAGCGGCTTTTTTTATGCTACGGGATTAGCTATTTTTACCATAATTTATGACTACCGTAATAAGCATCCATTTAAGTGGGGCTATTGGTTAACCGGAAGTGCTATTGGCAGCATAGGCCTTATTCCTTGGATAATGTATATTTTAAGCCATCCTCAGGGCAATAATTTCAGCGTGAGCCATATTCTGCAATTTAACTTTTATATTTATTGGTTTCTCGATTCACATGGGCTTAACACGATGTATTCTCTGCGTAAAAATATTTGGGATTTTATCAAAGAACCTTATATAGGAAATCAAGCCACTTATTTGGTTGCAATATTACATATTGCTTTAGCTTGTGCAGGGCTTTATACGGCAACTCGCATTTGGGGATATTTGAAAAGGATAGTAACCTATATAAAGCAAAAGCAATTGTTTAACAAGCTCACTTTGAATCTTACTTCAACAAACTTTTACCTATTGTCAATACTACTTGGGCTTGGTATTATGATGACCTTCAGCGGAATAATTGTTTGTCAACATTATCTTATTGTGGCGTTTCCTTTCACCTATATTTTTATGGCAAAAATATTTCAGCATAAAAAAAGATTATTAATTGGCATTATTTTTGCTCAACTATTACTAACCGTTTCGTTCCTTGTATATATTCACAGACACGATGGAGCTAAAGACGCAGATTATGGCATGACATACCAATCTCAACTACATAAAACATAAATTCATTTATATCTATGAAAAATATTTCTATTATTGTTCCGGTCTATAATGAATCAGCTACTATTGTAATGATTCTCGATAAAATAGTTGAAACCCCTCTTGATTTTGACATTGGAAAACAAATTGTTGTTGTTAATGATGCCTCAAAGGATAATTCATGGGATATTTTGAACAACTATCTTAAACAGTTTGAAAAACAAAAAAAAGATTTACTCATACCAACTGAAATTATTCTTTATAGCCACGATAAAAACCAAGGCAAGGGAGCTGCTATACATACAGGCATTAAAGCAGCAACAGGGGACTATATTATTGTGCAAGATGCCGATTTAGAATATGATCCTCGGGAATATTCTCTTTTATTAAAACCTATAGTAGAAGGGTTTGCCGATGTTGTATATGGTTCGCGTTTTATGGGAGGAAATCCTCACCGAATGCTATTTTTCTGGCACTCTATGGGTAATAAATTCCTCACCTTTTTATCTAACATGTTTTCTAATCTAAATATGACTGACATAGAAACATGCTATAAACTTTTTAAAGCCGACATAATTAAAAATATTGTTTTAAAAGAAAGGCGTTTTGGTTTTGAACCTGAAGTTACCGCTAAAATTGCGAAGATTAAGGGAATACGAATTTATGAAGTGGGTATTTCTTATTACGGGCGCACTTACGAGGAAGGAAAGAAAATAGGTTGGAAAGATGCATTCCGCACCATGTGGTGCATTTTAAGATATAATCTTTTTAAATAGGACTTACTCTTTTACAAACCTTTGCATAGTAGACTGTCCATTGGCAATAAGCTGTATAATATAAACACCTTTATTAATTGCGGAAGAAAGAAACAGCTGCTGTGTATGTTCTCCTTCACTTTTAATAGAATTATTTAATAGATTGGATATTTTCCTTCCATCTATTCCATAAATATTTACTTCCACATCAGCAGATTCTTTCAGGGCGTATGTAATATTAATTTGCTGCTGTGCAGGATTAGGGAAAACAGAAAAGGAGGTGCTTTTAACCTCAATATTATTCACACCTGCAATATATTCAGGAACAAAAAGAGTTGCCGGAAAAATATATGCTCCACTTGGACTTGAGTTTCCATAACCAGTATTAAAGCACCCGTAAAATGTTACCGACCCAGTCCCCGAATCAGGTGACTTCCAATTAAAGGTCCATACCAAAGAATCCGTTCCCTGATACCCGTATTGTGTTTGTTCTATATATTGAAGAATCCCTGAAGATCCACTTAATTCTGCAATTTGTGTAGTATGTGTATTGGTTGCAATTAACTTACCGAGTGGCGCTCCACCGGGAGTCTGAGGTGATATTTCAAAGCCAAAGGAGGTGTATCCTATGTTAACTGCTTTAGCTGTAATAGTGTATATTGTATTGGGTGCATACCCTCCTGAAGGTATATTGGAAGTAATCCATGGTTTGGGGCTTTGTAAAGCATACGAAGAATGACAGCCGGAATAGGCACAAGAAGCGCCATCATAAGGAGAATTAGTAGCTCCCGCAGGTGGTCCGTAATAATAAGCCTTCCCTGTATTAATGCCAGTAAAATAAAGCAACCCTCCAACAATAATGGTCATCAAAATAATGACTATTTTCTTTTTCATATTTCCAAATTTCAAATGAAAAATTTAGGCAATATAACTAATACCGCATTAATACGTCATGGTCAATATCTAAACTTCTGGTGGAAGGATTTAAAAATTTCCAGCTTAATTTAGTGGGGGAATGACCATAATATTTTCCTATTACTGTAATTTCAGGATTAATTTGTTGTATGGTTTTAACATTAGCAGTATCGGCAAGTATAAATGTTTTACCCCGCACTAAATCTGTCGGGAGTGTTTGCTCGGTAACATATTCAACTATTGGAACTGCAGAATAGAATTGCATGCTGAAGCTATGGTAGTCCTTATATATTAATAGCTTGGAACCTTCAGGAGCCAGCGCATTAACTTGTTTAGTTATATATGAACCCGTTTGGTATGTCAATACATTTGGATAAAAATGTGTGTTTAATGTAAACGCCAATGCTACAAATGAAATTAACGTGAGCAGATAGATTTTTGGAAAAAGATTAAATTTTAAAAATGCTAAAACATAAATAAAACCCAAGAAAGACAATACTACAAATAGGATAATAGATAACGGAGCAGGAAAAATATAAAATGCCATTAAAAACAATACGGCAAAAATTACGAATAGTAAAAAAATATGAATGTTGTAAAATACGGAGAAGAGTTTAGATTTTGCATTGGACAAAAAGTGCTTATCTAAATACTTGGCTGTTAAAACTGCTGCCAATGGATGTATGGCAAAAGAATAATGGGGTAATTGATACTTAGAACGCGAGAGAAAAATAAGAATCAGCACAAAACCGCTTACAGTCATGGTTTCGGTGGCATCGGGTTTTTTGAAATTTACAACCTTATTTTTAAGTTCCGTAAATAATGCGGGAATAAAAAATACACACCATGGAGCAAAACTCCATAAGAAGCTATGAAACAAAAAGAAAGGATCGGGATTATTATTCCAACTGCTTTCACCGGTTATTCTTCCGAAACTTTGCGTCCAGTAAAAAAATCGTAACCCGGAAACACCTGTAGTGTGGTTTACCGGTTTTTCAGGATGCAAGTCGAACTGCTCATATAACCCGTAGCTCATAGGAAGTAATACCAGCGCTATTACAACAATAACAATTAAATACTGCCAACGGAAAAAATTCTTCCATTGCCTTTTGTATGCAAATTCAACAGCAAATGCGGTTACCGGAATAATTAAACCAATAGGACCCTTTGACAACATGGCAAGCCCCACTCCTACTCCACCCAAAAGCAAATGTTGAATTTTAAATCTTGAATATTGAATGTTGTTGGCTTGTTCATTATTCAATATTTTAAAATAGGCTGCCAATTGCCACATAGAAAACATTACCCATCCTGTAAGCATAGTATCGGCACGCACATCGCTGGTCATTACGTAACATGCCATGCACGATGCCATAATGAGCGCAGCCAGTTTGGCGGTTTGTTCGGAATAAAATAATTTAGCGTAGCGATACACGGAATAAATTCCCACTATAAGACACAACACGGAAGGCAAACGATACGCCCAATCATGTATCCCGAATAGTTTATAGCCAAGACAAGCGCCCCAAAATAATAGAGGGGGTTTGTCTAAATAATCTAAACCATTCAAGTACAAATGCAGGTAATCACCTGACTGAAACATTTGTTTTGAAATCACACCATAAGTGGAAGAATCAATATCCATTAAGGATAATGTCATACCTATGCAATAGATAACAGCCAGCACCGCCAAGGATATGTAGAAAAATCTGTTAAATGCTTTTACATTCATGCGCACAAATGTAACTGCAAATTGGTTAGTCTTCTCTTATTCCCGAAGTAAAATTTGGGATTTTGAACCCTTTTTAGAGGTTTCCGGGTTGCCCATAAAATTCCTTTATGTCACGATTTGAAAGTTTAAAAAAGCCTCAAAATGGAATTTAACTGAAACATAATCAATATGTTATAAATGTCTCTCAAAAAAAGGGGTGTGACGTATTTCAAGTGCCTCTCCATATTATTTGTAATGTTTGAAAAAGTCAATGACTACAAAACTGGTAAGTGGTTTTTCCCACGACCTAAAGGTCGTGGCAACTGATTATTTATTTGGTATCCACCAAGGTTTTATATTTTGGAATCTATCTTTCCCAAAACCCAAGATAACTTCAAAAATAATAAATGGGCTGAAAATGCCAATAAATGCACTGACAAATAAAAGCAGGGTTCTATAGGGATGGTCTGAATATCCACTTACAAATATTAAAGCAAACACCAAAAATACAAATGTCAATAAGCCATATAAGATTATTCTTTTCTTTATCCATTGCATTACAATTGATATTAACA
>Ga0206824_10171_pt1 | contig 21768 bp, 22 predicted proteins | sample Alteio_BWOrgCont_82_FD_152874 | JGI IMG/M metagenome (GOLD analysis project Ga0206824, IMG submission 152874) | Enriched cells from forest soil in Barre Woods Harvard Forest LTER site, Petersham, Massachusetts, United States -... | ecosystem: Environmental > Terrestrial > Soil > Temperate forest >...
GCGTCGTCCCGAAGTCCGCACTCGAGGATGCGAAACGCCTCCTCGAACAATTCGCCAGTCGTGCCTTTCGCCGCCCGATCGCCTTCTCGGAACTCGACCGCTACATGGTGCTGGTGCGCGAGAAGCTGAACAAGAAGGTGTGCTTTCAAGAAGCCATGCGCACCGGTTACATGGCGGTGCTCTGCTCGCCGGATTTTCTTTTTTTCCAGGAGACGCCGGGCCGTCTCGACGACTTCGCGCTCGCCGCGCGGCTCTCCTATTTCCTCTGGGATACCATGCCCGACGACGAACTGCTCGCGCTCGCCCGGCGGGGCGAACTGAGCCGCCCGGCCATCTTGCGGGCCCAGACAGACCGCCTGCTCAACGACCCGAAAGCGCAGCGCTTCGTTGAGGATTTCCTCGGTCAGTGGCTCGAACTGCGGCGCATTACATTTACCGAACCGGACAAAGCCTTGTATCCCGAGTACGATGCGCTGCTCGTGCCGGCGATGCTCCTGGAAACCCACGCCTTTTTCACCGAGTTGCTCCGGCGCGATGCCGGCGTCCGCAATATCGTGCAATCGGATTTCGCGATGCTCAACAGCCGGCTCGCGCGGCTCTACGGCATCCCCGGCGTCGCTGGCCTCGAGATTCGCGCGGTCAATTTACCGGCCGATTCCCACCGTGGCGGACTGCTCACCCAGGCCAGCGTGCTCAAAGTCACCGCGAACGGCACGACCACCTCCCCGGTCACCCGCGGGGCGTGGGTCATGGACCGCATCCTCGGCAAGCCACTCCCTCCGCCGCCGGCGGGCGCCGGCTCGATCGATCCGGACGTGCGCGGGACGACGACCATCCGTGAACAACTCGACAAGCACCGCCACGAGGAATCGTGCGCAGTCTGCCACGTGAAGATCGACCCGCCGGGATTCGCCCTCGAAAGCTTCGACCCCATGGGCGGCTGGCGAACGCGCTACCGGTCGCTCGGCAAGGGCGACGCCGTGAAGGTGAAGGCCGGTGAGAATAACGTGCGCTACAAACTCGGTCCGCCCGTGGATAGTTCCGGCGAAACCTCCGATGGCCGGCAGTTCCACGACATCGACGAATTCAAGCGCCTGCTCTCCGACGACCCGCGCCCCCTGGCCCGCAACCTCGCCGAAAAGCTGCTCGTCTACGGAACCGGCGCCGGTGTCCAATTTGCCGACCGCGCGGTCATCGAACAAATCCTGGATCGTGCCAAGGCCCGGGACTACGGCCTCCGCACCCTCGTTCACGAAGTCGTCCAGAGTTCCATCTTTCAGCAGAAATAGAGCAACCCGCAGCACCGCCATGAAAAACGTCCACATCAGCACCGAACCCGTGTTATCGCGCCGCACTTTCCTCACCGGCGTGGGCGTCACCCTCGCCCTGCCCTTGCTCGACGCCATGCTGCCGTCCTTCTCCTGGGCGCGTCCTCCGGTCGCGGCGGATAAGCCGCGGCGCATGCTCTCCATCATCACGAACATGGGGATTATGCCGCAGTTCTATTTTCCGAAAGACGCCGGGCGCGACTATGAGCTGTCGCCCTACCTGGAAAATCTGAAGGACTTCCGGCAGGACATGACCGTCTTCTCCGGCGTCTCGCATCCCGATGTCGATGGCGGCCACCACTCCGATATCACCTGGCTTACGGCCGCTCCTCATCCCGGCCGCGGCGGCTTTCGCAATACGATCTCGCTCGATCAATTCGCCGCGGAGCGGATCGGCAATCTGACCCGTTTTCCATCCTTGCCCTTGCTCGTCGGCATCGAGGGCAAGCGCAGCCTGTCGTGGACGAGCAGCGGCGTGATGATCTCCGGGGAGAAAAAGCCCTCCCTGGTTTTTCAACGCCTCTTCGTTCAGGGCAACGCCCGGCAGGTCGCCGTCCAGGTCGACCGCCTGCGCGAGGGGCGCAGCATCCTCGATGCGGTGGCGGGCCGCGCCAAGGCGCTTGAAAGCAAAGTCGGCGTGAGCGACCGCGAAAAGCTCGACCAATATTTCACCTCCGTGCGCGAACTCGAACAGCGCCTGCATAAAGCCGAGGAGTGGGAGCAGAAGCCGAAAGCCAGCGTCGCGGCCAAGCCACCGGAAGACATCGACGACCCCGCCGATCTCCTCGGCAAATCGAGACTGATGTATGACATGGCCCGGCTGGCCTTGCAGACCGATTCCACGCGGATCATTACTGTCTTCATCGAGGAAGATCACAATCCCAAGGTGAAGCTCGACGGCATCACCCAGGGCCATCACTCACTCACTCATCATGGCAACCGGCCCGACGTGGTCGGTGAACTGCGGCACATTGAAGAAGCGCAATTCGGCGTGCTGCGGGAGTTACTCGCCGCCCTCAAGTCCACGCCGGAGCAAGGCGAAACGTTGCTCGACCGCACCATGGTCCTCTATGGCACCCACCTTGGCAATGCCAACGCCCACTCCAACAATAACCTTCCCGTGCTCATCGCCGGCGGCGGCTTCAAACATGGCCAGCATCTCGCCTTTAAGGAAAAGCAGGATTATCCGCTGCCGAATCTCTTCGTCAGCATGCTGCAGCGCCTCGGCCTCGAAGTCGATCGCTTCGCTTCGAGCACCGGCACGATCCGCGGGCTCGAGATGACTTAGGAGTCTGTTGATATACCCATGCGGGCGTCCAATAAATAGGGATAGGTCGCGCGAGAGGGCTCCGAAGGGAATGCGCGATCCTCAGGCGTCTTGAAATCTAAAAGAATTTACGGCCATGAAGACGGTTGAAATCCACCACGTCGATCGAAAGTGCCGGGCAAGCACTCCGTGGACTTTTCCCGTCCGTTGGTCCTCGGCCGGTGGCGTGTGTGCGACGGACATTCTCGGCACTCGCACGATCACCGGCCGCGAGGCAGATCTCCTGCAGCGTCTTTTCGAGAAGGCCTTTGTTCCTCTCGAGGATAACACTCTTTGCGGTCATTATCCGAATTACGGCTTACGTTGTTTCGACGGTGACGCACTTATCCTCGAAACCACTGTATGTTTATCCTGCGCCAATTGGATCGGGGCGGTTGCCGGTGGAGCGGAGCGATTTTGCATTGCTCCAGAAATTTTTGGCGAGTTATCCTCCGAGCTTCAACGTCTCGTGCCGTTGTCCGCCGACGAATCTGCTGAGCTTGAGCGCGTCTCCGAGATGCAACGTGCCTTGCAAGACCAATCCGGCCGCAAGGCCTGATTGGTCAACTTTGAAGGACGACAAATCCCGCCGGTATCCGCCGCGGTTATCTTCGCGGCTCATACCGCATCGCCACCACGCCCGAGCCAAACTCCAGCCGGCTCACGAGCCGCAAGTCGACCCGCTGCGATAGCCCCGCGAACAACGTCGGCCCGTGGCCCGCGAGCACGGGATGAATCACGAACTCGTACTCATCGATCAAGCCCAGCTCCGCCAGGGCCAGGGGGAGTTTCACGCCGCCCACGAACAGTCCCTTCCCCGACTCCTGCTTGAGCTGCCGCACGGCCTGCCCGAGATCCCCGCGCACGAGCTCCGCATTCCAATCGACCCGGTCCAGGGTGCTCGACACGACATACTTCCTGGCCGCGTCGATCGTCCGGGCAAAGGGTTCCATCCAATCCGGCCTCACGCCCGTCGACGCCGGCGGCCGGAACGCGGCCTCCATCATTTCGTAAGTCACCCGCCCAAAGAGGAGGGCATCGGCCCGCTCGAGGTTCTCGATCGCGTGACGATGCAACTCTTCGTCCACCAGGCCGACCCGATGATCGCAGCAGCCATCCAAGGTGACATTGATGGAATATCGAAGGGGTCGCATTGCGCAAGGGTGCCGCCGATGCGGTGGCTTGGCAATGTTCGCCCGCTTCAGGGCCTCCTATTTTAGCCTCTATGACTCTCGTTTCCAAGTGCAACTTGGGAGCGAGAGTCAAATTAATTGCCCCCATTGCGCCATGGGCGTCTCGCCAAGCCTCGGCTTCCGAACTTACTGTGCGCTGCGCGTTTTTTAGCCTCTCGTTCCCAAAGTTAGCGAAGCGCTTTGGGAACGCGCACCTCCGACCGAAACTCTGTTTCCTTGTCGTGTCCGAGATCGTCGCGCAGCGGCTGCGCAGGGGAATGGAGTCAGATGAGGAACGGAGTTCTATATGTTAGCTAAAGCCGACAGTTGGTTGAAGGGGAAAACGACTTTCTGCAACGGGTTCGATATGCTATCCGAACCAAATGCGCAACGTGCGGGCTGTTGAGCTTCCATCGCGCCTCTCCGGCACACACACCCGCAGACACCCCCGCCTGCGAAGCAAAGTTGCCGGCGACGGCCGTCGCCGCCCTGCGGGGCGCGTGTCCCCACGCGCCGGGAGTGATCCGGTGCGCGGCGTGAATCCGGCGCGTGAGGACACGCGCCCGACACCTGCCGCGGTATCGGAATTAACCTCTCGTTCCCAAACTCGTGAGCCTGCCCCGATTTTGTGGACATGGTTGGGAAGGGCAACCGAACGAAAATAAGTCGCCTTCCCGGCGGGAATCCTCGTAGCGTCACGCGCGACATGAGCCTTGAAGGGCAACAACTTGGAGAATTCGAGATCCTGGAACGCTTGGGCCAGGGCGGGATGGGTGCGGTCTACAAGGCCCGGCAGCGATCCTTGAAGCGGTTAGTGGCGCTGAAGACGCTCCAATTGTCGATTGCGGAAGACGCGGAGTATATTGCCCGGTTTCAACAAGAGGCCGTGGCCGCGGCCGGGCTCAACCATCCCAATCTGGTCCAGGTCCATTCCGCCGGGGAGAATGACGGTCTCCATTGGTTCGCCATGGAATATGTGGAGGGCGAATCGGCCAAGGCCCGATTGAATCGCAAGGGACGACTCGATCCTTTGGAGGCCATCGCCATCACGCTGCACGTGGCGACCGCGCTCGAATACGGGTGGAGGAAAGCGGCGTTGATTCATCGGGACATCAAACCGGATAACATATTCCTCTCGTCGGATGGTGAAGTAAAACTGGGCGATCTGGGCCTGGCCAAGAGCGCCGGTCAAACTACCGGCCTGACCGTGACCGGCCATTCGATGGGCACCCCGCACTATATTTCGCCGGAGCAGGTGCAGGATATGAAGGTCGTGGATTTCCGCGCGGATATCTATAGCTTGGGTTGCACGCTCTATCACTTCCTCAGCGGTCGGGCGCCGTTTGATGGCACCAGTGCGGTGGCCATCATGGTCAAGCACATCAATGAGCCGGTGCCGATTCTCCAAGAAGCATGGCCGGAATGTCCCGAGGTTTTAAATGAGGTGGTCGGGAAGATGATGCAGAAGGACCCGGCGCGGCGGCAGCAGGATTATGCGGAACTGATCCGCGATCTGCGCCAGGCGTATGACGTGGTGAGCAATTCCGATGCACCGGCGATGGTGGCTGAAACGCCAGAGGATGTTAGTCAGGCAAATGCGGCCGTTTCGACAAAGCCTTCTGGATCCATTCCTCCACAAAAACCCACACCCGCAAAATCCAAAGTTCCCATCTATGCGGGAATCGTCGTAGTCATGGGAGTCGTCGCGGCGGCCGCCTTCTTTCTCTTTAAGCCCAAGTCACCGGATCAAACCGGCGGCGCGAGCACCGCGATTTCCGTCGCCACAGCAACGAAAGACTCACCCTTCGTGAATAGTCTTGGGATGAAATTCGTGCCTGTGCCAGTCGTTGGTGGACCGACTGGCGGGCAACGAGTTCTGTTTAGCGTGTGGGATACGCGAGTGCAGGATTACGAACAATTCGTAAAGGACACGAAACGGGATTGGCCGAAAGTAGATTTCGAACAGAGCCCGACGCACCCAGCGGTGATGGTGAGTTGGGACGACGCCAGGGAATTCTGCGGGTGGCTGACTGAGCGCGAGCACAAAAGCCGTAATCTAAGCATCAATGAAGAATATCGACTCCCCACCGATCATGAATGGAGTTGTGCCGCTGAGATCGGGGATCGTGAAGACCCGTCCAAAATGCCGGCCGAAAATAACGCAAAGCTCACCGATGTTTATCCTTGGGGAACGCAATGGCCTCCGCCAAATAACTCGGGAAATTACGCCAGCGAGGAATTACGGCCATTTTACGACTCGGATACGTCGCATTTCTTTAGAACGACAATTATCTCAGGATACCATGATGGTTATGCTTTCACTTCACCAGTAGGGACCTACGCTGCCGATCGTTTTGGTCTTTACGACCTGGGAGGTAATGTATGGCAGTGGTGTGAGGATTGGTTCGACCAAACGCAGACTGTACGGGTGATGAGGGGTGGGTCTTGGAATCATGGTTATGGCAATGCCCTTCTGTCTTCCCGACGCGAACCACACGAGCCTCAAACCCGCGGAACTTTTGCTGGCTTTCGATGCGTCATCGCATCCATCACCGCCCCTGGCATCGGTGCATCGTCTGCCACCAAAGATTCCCCCTTCGTGAACACCCTCGGCATGAAGTTCGTGCCCGTCCCTGGAACTAAAGTGCTCTTCAGTATTTGGGACACGCGAGTGCAGGACTACAAAGCGTATGCTGCGGCCAGGAAAGTGGATGATTCGTGGACCAAACAAGAGAAGAACGGGGTGCCGGTGAGTCGAGACTCCGATGATCCCGTGGTCGGGGTAAGTTGGGATGACGCCGAGTCATTCAACCAATGGTTGACGGAGAAGGAGATCGGGGCAGGCAAAATCCCCCAGGGATCGAAATATCGACTCCCCACGGACGAGGAATGGAGCATCGCGGTCGGGTTGCCGCCGGAACAAGGTGCGACGCCGAAGGAGCGGAGGGGAAAAAACAACCTTGATTACCCATGGGGGCGAGGCTTTCCGCCAAAAGCGAAAGTTGGGAATTATGCCGATACCGCTTTTCACCAAAAATTTCCAACCGAAAAGGACTGGATCGACGACTACACGGATGGCTACGCGACCACTTCACCGGTGGGCAGTTTTCCCGCTAATGCGTATGGATTGTATGACATGGGAGGTAACGTGTGGCAATGGTGCCAGGACTGGTTCGACAAGGATCAGAAAGACCGGGGGCTACGAGGTGCTTCCTGGGAAGATAACAACAACAACGACCACCTCGACTTGTTGTCATCGGCTCGCCATCACCACGAACCTGGCATTCGCGACCGCTACTACGGCTATGGCTTCCGTTGTGTCTTGGAACTACCGGCTAAAGCGGAAGCAATCGCTCCCCCACCGGATAAAGCCACCAAAGATTCCCCGTTCGTGAATAGCCTCGGCATGAAGTTCGTGCCCGTGCCAGGAACCGAAGTGCTCTTCAGCATTTGGGATACACGAGTGCAGGATTACGAGGTTTTCGCCACGGACACGAAGCGCTCGTGGCCGAAACCCGATTTTGACCAAGGGGCGACACATCCGGCGGTAAACGTTAGTTGGAATGATACAGAAGCATTCTGTAAATGGCTGACGAACCGGGGGCACAACGAGGGGACGCTGCCTCCCGATAAAATGTATCGATTGCCAACCGACCATGAATGGAGTTGTGCCGCAGGGATAGGCGAGAAGGAAGATGCCGCGAAGCCCCCCAGCGAAAAAAGCGGAGCGATGAAAGATGTTTATCCGTGGGGCACTCAGTGGCCACCGCCGCCGAGATCAGGGAATTATGCAGGAGAGGAAAAAAAGTCGGTGTTAGCGGCAACCAAAGGGGGCACCAACGAGTGGATTCCAAATTACGACGACGGTTTTGTCTATACGTCGCCGGTGGGGAGCTTCGGCGCGAACCGATTCGGCCTTTACGATATGGGAGGGAACGTTTGGCAATGGTGCGAGGATTGGTTTGATGCGTCGCAGATAGATCGTGTATTGCGAGGGGGATCGTGGTTCTATAACGGCCGTAACACACTACTTTCGTCGTATAGAGATCGTCACCAACCTTTCGCTCAGCTCAATTATGCCGGCTTTCGTTGTGTCATCGCTCCAGCGACCGCCGCAACGCCAGAATCGGCAACCAAAGATTCACCATTCGCGAACACCCTCGGCATGAAATTCGTGCCGGTGCCGGGAACTAAAGTGCTCTTCAGCATTTGGGATACGAGAGTGCAGGACTACAAAGCGTATGCCGCAGTCAATAAAGTGGATGATTCGTGGACCAAAGAAAACAAGGATGCTGTTCCGATCAGCCGCGAGTCGGATTACCCGGTCGTGGGTGTGAGTTGGGAGGATGCGAAGGGATTTAATCAATGGCTGACGAACAAGGAGATTACCGAGGGCAAACTCCCGAAGGGAGCGCAATATCGACTCCCGACCGATGAGGAATGGAGCGTTGCTGTCGGCCTGCCACAGGAGGAAGGAACAACCCCTGCGGAAAAGAGCCAAAAAAACAATGTCGATTTACCTTGGGGCAAAGACTACCCGCCGAGGGGGAAAGTGGGCAACTACGCGGACGAGACCTTTCATGCGAAGTTCCCGCTCAAGGAAGACGCGAAGGATGATTGGAACAAGAACCGATGGATCGAAGGCTATGCGGACGGCTACGCGACGACCTCGCCAGTCGGGAGTTTCCCGGCCAATACCTATGGGCTTTATGACATGGGCGGAAATGTCCGGCAGTGGTGTGAAGATTGGTTTGACGCATCCCGCAAAGATTGCGTGCTGCGGGGCTCGTCGTGGAATATGGGGGTCCGCGTTGGTCTGCTGTCTTCAGTTCGCATCCACGATGTGCCCACGTATCGCAATGGCGGCATCGGCTTCCGTTGCGTGCTGGAATTACCGCCGAAGTGACTTACTTCACCGCCGTCACCGCCGGCCGGGCGCCTTTGCCACCGGGACTCGATAAGCCGGCCTGTGCTCGTGCCGGGCTCTTCACAATCCTGAGCCACGTCTCCATTGCCAAAGAGGATCGACAGGGGCACCCTCCACTTCAATGCAGCCGCCCCAGACCGAGATCATCTTAAAACACGGTGACCTGGAACTGGCGCAGCGGCTCGTTCCGCCAGGGGAGTATGTCATTGGCCGGAGCCACGAAGCGGAAATCCACGCGGATACGCCCTTGCTTTCGCGGCGGCATGCCCGGCTCACCCTCCAGGACGATCAATTATTCATCGAGGATTTGGCGAGCAGCAATGGCACGTTCATTAATCAACAGCCGGTGGACCAAATCACCCGCTTTTTCCCCGACCAGGAGTTGCGGCTGGGACCGGACGGAACGCCCGGCGGTCGTTCCCTACCACGAAAGGAACCTTCGATCTCGTTCCGCTCGAGTTTGGGAACGAGAAGGAAACAGCATGAATGCGACAGCCCCACCGATGAGGAGAAAGCCAAATAAAAACCACGTCATTTTGTAGATCGGTCTCATTTCGGTTTCATTTTCGCGGGTCGCTTCCTGCTCCGGATTGGGCTCCGCCAGGCAAGGACCGGCGCGGCTCGGTTCCCCAAGCTTACTTGCCCGTTTTATCGGCCTTGATCACCAGGGTGGACTCGGATTCGTACTCGTGCGGCAGGAACCGCGCGACAACTACGGCGAGTCCAATGAGCGCGATCAACCCGACCAAATAGACCAAAAAGAATTTGCGAGACGTCTTCATTTTTTTGTTTGGCGGAACGTCCATCATCGCGGATGTTAGGACTACACCCGGCAGTTGTCCAATATACGATACACCCTCCGCGGGCGTGGTGCTCTGCTCCCTGTATGGCCGATCTGAAAATGTGCCGGAATTGCGAGGCGACCTATGCGATTTTTTGACGTCAACCCTGGAATTGAAAAAAACGTGGGCTGGACCCTCGTTGCGTTGGCCGCCTGCGTTTTAAGTAACATCATGCCCTACCTGGAGGGCAGGTTTAATTCGTTGTGGGCGATTCCAATCCTGTTCTTTCCCGCGGATCTCCTGCCACCTCTTTTGTCGTTGGTCTGCTGCGTCCTTTTGCTGGGGAGCACGATCCGCGCGATTTTAATCAAGCGCTATCGGATGGCCAAGGCATTCTTGTTTCTCGTTGGTTTGCTCCTTCTTGGTGGCAGTGTTGTCCTGCAAATTGAGTTATGCCATCGCGGTTTTACCCAGTATGCAAGGACTGTCCTCACGGCCGAAGAGTGGCGGGAAATAGCGCGCTATGCGCAAAAGCACATGATGCCAGACGGTGAGCGCCGGAGTCGGGCAGAGACTTCGGCGATCCTGGATGAGCTCGAATCCGCCACCCCATTTCGGAAACTTAAACATTCTCCGATGATTCAGGTGCGTCCTGAAGAGACAGGCTTCTATTGGGGCGGAGCACTTACCGGGCACAGATACGTCGTCGTTTTTAACCATCAGGACGGCCCGGCACGCCAGGGTGAGCCCGGCGGCAAATTTATTGCCGAGGATATTGCCACATTTATTTCCGGAGATTGATACCTCAGAGGGCGTCTAATAGATAGGGATGGGTTGCGTGGTGCGGATAAGTCTCTCGTTCCCAAACCCGAGCGGAGCGAGCGGCCAGTCCCTCTGCGGGATTGCCCGAAGGGTGGCGACGGCACACCGCCCGTCCGGCCCGGACCTTACGGCCGGGATAAGGGTCGACCCCTATTTCCTACGAGCAGCCGCCCAGTGAGTGTCGATAGTAAGAACGGCTCCTTTTTTCTTACAAAGAAAACCGCAAATAACGTTCGCTGCTCCGGACCCAAAGTGCCAAAATGAACCGCTTCGCTATGAAACCGGTCTCGTTTGCACAGTTCTCGAAATCCCGGCGCAACCGGGCGATGGTCATTGCTGCTTGTTGTGCGTTGCTCGTGGGGAACGGGTGTCCCGGGGAAGAAGCGGGCGTGCATCGGGCCAACCTGTTCGCGAATGCCACCTTCGAGAATGGGACCGAGGGCTGGAAACTCACCGCCTGGCGGGAAAAAGGCATCGCCGAGAAAGACGACCAAAAGACCCCCACGGGCCACGATAGCATCCGGATCGAGTCTCCGATTATGACGGACTCCCATCTCACTCAGGAGATCGCCGTGAAGCCGCAGACCCTCTACCGTCTATCCGGCTGGATTAAAACGGAAAACGTGGTGAAACCCGAAGCACCCAAGCAAAGACCAGGGGAGGCGGGCGCTTGTCTGGCAATTTCGGGAGGTTATGATAAGACGCCCGATGTCTTCGGCACCAAGGACTGGACATTTGTCACCGTGGATATCTCGAGCAAGGCCCGGTCGAAGTTCACCGTCGGGCCGCGGCTCGGGTTCTACGGCAAGTTAGTCACCGGCACCGCCTGGTTCACCGATGTGTCGCTGGTGGAATTGGGGCCGGCACCGGCCGAGGCGCCGCGACCGGCTCGCCAGCCCGGGATTGGGTCGAGTTTCGTTGGCACGAATCGAGGCCCCATCGCGGACGCTGACCCGGCGGTCCGTGAGGAGCGCGAGGTGTTGGCCCCGGACGGTTTTCGGACCGCTCGCAACGCCGAGGTCCTGGCTTTTTGCGAACACGCCGGGCCGTTGAAACCCATCAAACTCATGGTCGGACATAAGATGGTTTTGGGGATGTACACGAAACTGTATATCTACCCGGAGGGAGGCGAGCGCCCCGCGCAGCCCCTCTTCATACAATGTGCAAGTGGAACGCCACAGAGAGTCTTCAAGAACGCGTTTTTCTACTACGCGGAGCCGTTCGGTTTTTTGCAGCGGGGCAAGCCGTACGTGGTCGAAATGGACCTCGCCATTTTCGAAACGGACATACCGCCTGGGCACATGTGGAGCCCGGAGGGCAAAAACTACAAAGTGCTGTGGCAAACCACGCTCCGCCAAACCCCGAAGGAGGAGCGCGAACTGCCACCTGACCTGCAAGCAGACAGGGAACATTTTGAGTCCATCAAAGCGCAGCCGGTGCCTTTGCCGGAGATGCCGGCTGAATTCCTAAGTGCGAAGTCGGAAGCATGGAGCGCGTCCTCGCGACGGAGATTACCGCGGGGTTCCAGTCTTCGAAGCTTTCCAAGGTTCTGGAATATCTCGCCGACCAATCCCATACTACCATCACGCTGGCCCTGGAGAAGGGCGACCCGGCGAAACTGCGTCCGATCTTCCGTGGTTTCGATCACGACCCCCTCCGGGCGGTGCTCTACGAGATCACCCGGGATACCGGCTTGACCGCAGAATGGAAGTTGGACGACCAGGGCGCTCCCGTGGGGATCCTCATTACCGATCATCAGCGGTGAGGCGAACAGCCCCGCTCGGCGTGATCGATGGCGAATTGACAGGAGAGCACTTGCAGAAGAGAAACATTCATGAGTGACATCGATGAAGATGCTCTGGTTCGGCATATTCGCGCGGATAGGGATAGGGGTCGACCCCGAATGGCACTAAGATAAGGATGTTTTAGGATGGGCGTTCCCGGCATTCACTCTGAAAAATGGTCTTAACTTAGTGCCATTCGGGTCGACCCCCATTCCACCCACAATTTCCTGGAGCCGTCGATCAAGTGCTGGACCGGCGAGGCCGACGCTGGGGGCGCTTGGGGGGACGACGTCGCGGCGCGGATTGGAGAGAGGTCGATATGCAAGACCCGCCCCCTTTAAGCCTTTCCAAGGCGGCAAAGAAGGAGGCCAGGTAGCAATGAGCCTGCAAGGAGTGGCGCTGCTCATTTGTGCCGTAATCGGACTCGGCTTGTTCATCACCGAATTCTATCGGGGGTATCGGGGACTGCCGATGCTGAAGGAAATGCGCCCGACGAAAAAGCCGGGATTGATTGTTGTCCTTTTAACGCTCCTCGGCCTCGTAGCTATCTTCGTGCTCCGGTTGATCCTGATTTCATCCTCTAACCACGGACACTAAAGCGCTTCCCAGAGGATGATTTAGCCTCTCGTTCCCAAAGTTAGCGCAGCGCTTTGGGAACGCGCTCTTCCCGAGCGGAAACTCTGTTTCCAAGAAACTATCGCCACGGATCGCCGCGCAGCACGGGCTGGCTTCTCGCCAACCATTTTGACTCTCGTTCCCAAGTATAACTTGGGAACGAGAGGAAATTGCAATTGGTAGAGTCGGAGCGATGCCCCGCGCTTCTTCTGTCGGCGATTCTAACGGACATCATTCGTCAATGGCTCAGGTAAAAATAGAAAATTCCCCGCTTGGTATCGACCCAAACCTGGGCATCGCGACTCGACTTCGGTGACATCAGGCCCTCCGGTATCGCTTCCACATCAAACCAGTCGGTGTGCAGTTTGGACCATTTCGGCGGCCGGGCAGGGTGTCGAGCGGGAGAAAGTTGAGGACTCTCGCTGTCGGTTCGCTTTCCGACGTACTTGGCCAAAGTTTGTTCGGCGAAAACTTTGCACTCCTCAACAGGCGCCTCAAACCGGACGTATTGTTCGGCGCCTTGCCATCCATCGCAAAACGATGCGTACTGAATATCGTGCGCGGCAGGAGGCAGGGTCATCGGGCAATCCGTCGCCCTTTCGCGCGACACCGGTCCCTTGGTTTCGGAAATGATATCGCGAAAAAGGACCGAAAAACCGAGTATTCCGAAAAGCGGAACCGCCACCACGACGCCCGCGGCGGCCAGGACGTTCCATCCGAAGTTCGAGAGTTTCATTTCGAGACGACCAACGGTGCGTGGAAAATGTGCTAACTTCAACCGGAAAGTTTCGATCTCGTTGACTCTCGTTCCCAAGTTGCACTTGGGAACGCCCCGAGGAGCGAAGCTTTGCTTCGCAGGGTGGGGGTGTCTGCGGGAAGGGTCTTCGCACGGTGGAACGCGCTTGCCGATGGAATTGGAATGCGCGCATCATCGGCCCAATGCCTAGCCGCGACCGGACTCATGAGCCTTGGGTCTTCCCGTGCACACCCGCAGACACCCCCGCCTGCGAAGCTCAGCTTCGCTCCTCAGTGCGTTCCCAAGTAACGAGAGGAAAAACACCATCCGCTGTCAGTCCTGTCAAGTGTCAACTCCGAACTCAGCCATTCTGTCAAGATTCCTTGGCTGACCCGTGTCTCACCTTTCTCCGGCCAAATGACCCTTGTTTCATGTCAAAGCTGTCAAGATATGTTTGACTGACTCGTAGTTGCTAGTTCCATCTGCATCTTATCTCACTTTCCCGTTTTATTGCTATCCATTTTCAGGTCCTTCATTATTTCAAATAATGGCCGAAAGTCGATCCTCACCCAACCATGCGTCAGGAAGGCTCGATCTATATCCACGATAATCAACTGCTTCCTCACGATTCCTACCGAGTGTTCAGTACCATCCCGGCCGATGAAACGGAATTCGATTGCTTCAGGCGACCCCAAAGCAGGCATCTTTCCGTGGAAGCGGTACAATGCTTCTTCGCACGGAATTTGACGGATCCATTTGATCATCGCCGCAATCTTCGACGAATCTTCCGTCTTATATTTAAGCTCTCGATTGTCCCGAGCGGGATTGTTCAAAATCACATTTCCCTCGACGATCACTTCTTTCGCCGGCCCAAGCTCTGCAAGTTGCGACGCCAAATCGGCGGCCTTTAAATTTGCGATACCGAAAACAACAATAAACAGCAGCGCTTTCATCAGAGTATTTCAGAATTCCAAGATGATTGAGCCTAGCGTTTATGGCCCGTTTGCCAAACGCCATATTTCAATTTGTTGCCGTCGAGAAAGTCGTTGAATATTTTAGCGCTCCAGGGAAGACGGCCTGTTGTTCCAGGGATCACAAAAGCATTGTCGTTTTCTTTTTCCGCCGGCATCTCATAACGCCAGAAGTCGCGACTGGAAATTACATTCACGTCATATCTGTCCCTGATTCCCATTTGGAGGCCCGGCCCCTCTCCCGTATCGCAACCCAGCAACCACAGATTGTCAACGTTCCTGCCCTTGAGCAGGTCCGCTAAGATCGGATCACTGGCAGTCTCGATTTTGTGATTATTGCCGAACTGCTGTGTCCCGCTTTTACCGTGGTCGATAATCATCATGTCGATCTTGTCGGGGTAACCCGCTTGCGCTAACGCACTATTCATGCGGTCCAGCCAATCAGGCTGGGCTATATCGATCGCTATACCGCCTGAATCTATCGCTATCGATTTGCCTGCCGCGGCGAATTGATCGCCACTCGCCAAAAATTTGCCACCTGGAGCAGCGCTGTTATATAAAACAACCATAATGTTAGGCTTGCCCGGCTTTGCTTCCTTGGCGCCTTGGGCTGGCGATGACCCGGCGCCGCTATTTCCGGCACTTTTCGGCCCCTGTCCCGGATCCGCCGCCGGTTGCGCCGCCGCATTGTTCGTCGCTGGCTCCTCCCCGGGCGCCGTCTGCGAATCGTTGTCGCCATCCCCGGCCTCCGGCGACGCCTCGTCGTCGTTTTCCTCGGGCTCCGGCTGCGCCTGGTCGACGGCCGCCTGGGCGTCCTGCACCCGTTGCCAGGCTGCTTCGTGACCATCGAGCGCATCCAGCGCCTGCCCGCGGTCTTGCTCGATGTTATCGCGCATGGCTTGCGCCCGCTCCGCATAATCGGGCTCATGGAAACTCCAGTTCTGGCGCGCCATCGCATCGGCCGCATCCGACGCTGCGTCGAAAGTAGCATTCACGTGCTGGCGCAATGTCTCCGGATCAGTCGTGGCCAGGTCGAGCGGCGTCCCGTCGGCCGCAACCAGCGGCACACCCATGTTTTGTAACTGCGCCGTGGTCTGCTCGTGGGAATCCGCCGCATCCTGCACCGCTGCGTCCAAGTTACCCTGGGCCGTGTCGAGCGGAGAAACATCGTCGTAAGAAGCTTCGCCTTCGTCCTCGGGTGCAGACGCGGGTGAATCGGAGTCCGGGTCCATCCCCTCTGCCATCGACGGTATCCAGGATGTCCCTGGGTCCGCCCACCCGGTAGCGAAGGCATATTGCCGCCCGAGGCGTGCGCCGCCGAAACGAGCCGCCCTGGCCGGGGCCGCGGGCGCACCCGCCGCCGACCGCCGCCGCGCCTTTGCCTTCGCCGTCGCAGGAGGCTCTGTGTCGTCCAAATTATCGAGAAAGATGATATGCACGATTCGCGGACGTTGGGAGCCGGCGCGCGGAGGTCAATAGGAAAAGTAAGGAAAAGGGGGCTCTGGCTGACCCGAATGGCACTTAGTTAGGGCCGATTGACTCTCGTTCCCAAGTTGCACTTGGGAACGAGACGGAATCTTGAGTCTAAAAAATTCTCGACGAAAAAGTGCCGTTCCGCTACGCGACTGGGATGTGCTTGTTTGTGACTCAGTGGGCAACTCCGGGGGGCTCGGCGGCGAGAGGCGACGCGCCGTGGTTTTCCCCTTTCCCGCCATCCGCGAGCGCCGGCCACGCGGGTCGGGAACACTCCCGCGAGGCGCGTGGCGGGCACTCGTGAAAACCAAGCTCCTCAGCGCGCTGATGATTCTTGCGATCTGCCTGGGGGCGGCGGTCGCGCAGACCACCGAAGCCGACTGGCAGCGGGAGGCGGTGCGGCGCTACCCGGCGCTGGGCGTCGCGGGTTCGCCGCTGAACAAGGCGTTCCTCGCGGAATACCAGCGGCGCAAACAGACGCACTCACAAGCGGCCTTCTTCGCCAATCCCCGCTGGCCGATGCTGCTGGCTGACGATTGCGCCCGGCAGATGGCGCCGGGCGCCGCGCCGGCCGCGAGTCCCGCGAGCCCCTCCACCCAGTGGACGATGCCCGGGGCGGGAACCATTCCAAATCCCAATGCACCGCCACGCTTCATCCCCAAACCTGCCAACGCCGGCAGCATAGCTCTGACGATGCTCCTCGCCCTGGGCGTCGGCGTGTTGATCGCCCTGCTCATTGGCGTCGTATTCGTGAAGATCGCCACGCAGATGGTCGCGGGATTCACGCCGTCCTTTGGCATGGCTTGCACCGCGATTCTCCTGTCCTTTGGCGCATCGATCCTCATCACCATCGTCGTCGGGGTTCTCCAGGCGAGCAATGGCGGCCAGCCTTCCCTGGGCCTGAGTCTTATCTCCCTTATCGTGAGCATCGCCGTCCACGCCGCTATCTACGGCACGGTGCTCCGGGACGGGACGACGCCCATTGGGTCCGGCAAAGGTTGTTTGGTGAACTTAGTCCAGGGCATCCTCATGATCCTCGCCGTGCTCTGCATTGTCGTCATTTGCGTCGTCGCCGGAGTCTCCCTGCCGGCCTACAGCCAGATGCAGCAAAAGCTCAAGGACGCCCAGTCTTTCCCCCTGCGGAGATGATCGGCCCCGCGACTCGATCACTCCGCGCCACCTACTCCTCCCCATGAATCCAGGCAAATTCAAATAGTTCTCAATTGACAGCCACGCATCTCTATAAATTCAATGTTCTAATCCTTCCGGCCATATGTGGAGGTTCTGAAGGGCTCAAGCTTGCAGGATTCTTCGGTATGATGATAGGAGTTTTTGTTGGGGCGTCCGTAGGTGTCTTTAATTTTTTGGCCAATCGAGTTGCATTAAGGAGTTACCGGTCGCGCTTCAATAGCGATCAAAAACAGGAAAGTGTAACTCGCCGCAGTGGCTGCCTGGATGAGATCCTTCTGGTCGCTTTAGTTCTTTGGGCCGCCGTCAGCAACGTCGGCACCATGTTTATTACCGATGCAATTATCCAATACGTGAAATAATGAAAGCGGTTTACGGGGTCGTTGACCTCTCTTTCCCGAGTTTGACCTCTCGTTCCCAAGTTATACTTGGGAACGCACTCAGGAGCGAACTCGAGCGGAGCGAGAGGCCGGCCTCGTGGGGGAACGCGGGGAGGCTGCCCGCAGGGTGGCGACGGCGCACCGCCCGTCCGGCCCGGACCGCCAGCAATTCTACTTCGCAGGGCGGGGGTGTCCGCGGGCTGGTCAATTCCGGGACCAAACTCCCATCGCGCCTCTCCAGCACACCGGCAGACACCCCTCCGTGCGAAGCGCAGTTGCCGGCGGTCCGGGCCGGACGGGCGGTGCGCCGTCGCCGCCCTGCGGGCAGACGGCGTCTGGCCTCGCGCTCCGCTCGAGTTCGCTCCTCGGTGCATGATGACGTTTTCCGTGGAAAAGAATGAAGCGGCGGGTCCACATCCAATCAGCCTCTTCGGTGCACAGCGAATAGTGCCGGAGGCGGCAGGCCTGGCGGAGACGTTCTGCGAAGCGACGGGGGCGCGGGCTGTGGCGAGGGTGGGAGAAATGGAGCGGTGAGTCGGCAGATGCAGGCCGGAACCGGTGAGGCGTCATATGCCGACTGAGGGATGGGGAGCAAGGCAAATTTTCAATCTTGTCAACGGGCAAACTTCGAGGGATGAATTCCGGTAGATTACCGGTCCATATGCCAATTTTTCCGTGCAGTTCCGTCGGGTTAATAGGATGTTAGGCCACTCCATCACCCCTCTATTATGCCCAACGGAAAAGGTTTTCTCGACTGTCGTTATTGTGTCTTCGCTTGGCCCCTTGACGGCAAGTGGCCCCTTCTTTTCGGCTCCCGCACTCGATGCATGTTCCATCAGAGCGATCTTCCCTCGGTCACTGCCCCCGGCCACCATCGCTTCTGCGTCCATTTTCAGCCCAGCGAGCTTTTCTTCTCCGAATCGCCTTTGACCATGTTCCGTCCGATCGCTGCGCAGTTTGCCCGCTTGGGAGCCGAGCTTGCGCCGGGCGTCCTCTACGAGTTCAACCACTATTCCAAGCCACCCCAAACCGTTCAACAGCTTGCCGTGCTGCGCATTCCCGACTACCAGGATCGGTGCTGGAAGCCCGTGGCCTAACCATGCGCTGCAGCGAACCGCCTCTCCTTTCGGGGCGGAGGGCTATGGTGATTCGACCGCCGCAGGGGCCGCGCCTGTCACGGCGCCTGCAACCGCCTGCGCCCCGGCAGGCGTCGCGCCACGCACGGTCCCTGCTTGCTCCCTTTCCGTGCCAGCGGTCGCGGGTTCCCAGAGGCGGTCGCTGAGCTTGGGGGCGTTAGGCGCTTCTGCACGCTCACTATAAAACGACACTATCCATGGCACAGGTTCGACCACTCTACTCCAATGATCCAGGACCACGATTCAAACGCTGCTGCGATCAGGCCCACGACCTCTTGCGCAAGGCTGCAGACCAGTGGGCTCTCGGTCATCCAGAACAACCACCAACACGCGAAATCTTGGAGCAGATTCTTCGCATCTTCGAACACGAGCACTTCCTTCGACGCGGCTTCAACAAGGTATGACGTGCTATCCCTCCAACTCCAACCAAGCGCCTAACAATGCGCTGCAGCGAACCGCCTCCCATCCGGGGCCGAAGGTCTTTGGAATTCGACCGCCGCAGGGGTCGCGCCTGTCACGCCGCCTGCGAACCGCCTGCGCCCCGGCAGGCGTCGCTCGCACATTCCCACAATGACCACCCCACCACCCCACCACCTTTACCAGCTTCAGCAGAGAATCGCACCAAACTACATAGGGAACTGTGCATCTTCTTCATTTTTCTCGGCGTGCTGCTTGCGATTCCGGCATATCTCACCCTGAGTGGTATCAGCGGCACCCCTCCTCTACTGTGGGGCGTTCCGCGTCACTTGGCCATTGGTGTTCCGACGGCCATCTTGTCCGCGCTCCATCTTTTGGCGGGTATCCTGCTCGCAATTGTTCGTAGTCGGCTCTTTGCCATTGTCGGCGGTGTTGCCTCCACACTTATCACGGTATTCTATTTCGTTTTTATGTTCTCTGCGACCGGCACTATTCCCATCAATCTCATTTCGATAGTCGTCGTTGCTATCCCGATTGTAGTCTGGAGCCGCGTCGGCAAATTCCTTTCGACAGCCTCTAATGCCAAATGACCGCAACGCCTAACCATGCGCTGCAGCGAACACGCCTCCGCGTCACGGCACCTGCTTCCACCACCGCCTTTCCACCCACCGTGCAGGTGCCGCGCCGCTCCGGCGTGTCGCTGAGCTTGGGGGCGTTAGGCGTCGCTACGCGCATACTGTGAATGAAGACCAAACAACCACGACCCTCACGCCGAACCTCCGTCGTGCATTCGGTCGCGTGTTTCTGCTTGTGTCGGTCGTTACCGCGATTGCAGCCGCTTCCGAGCGGTATCGGAGCGGCCACTGGTGGAGCGCCGATTACTTCGCTTCGCTCTCCATCCCGTTGCTTCTCATGCCGACATTCGTCTGTCTCATGTTTGTGCCGCGCCGCATCCAATGGTCAGCCACCGAGTTTCAGATTCAGCCGAGATTCGGACGCTCTCAGACTCTGCCCTGGACACAGCTCTACGCCTACGGTAGCGGCTACAATGTCTTTCTACTCCAGTTCACTGGAGTCACCACGTTTCAGATTTTTGCAGGCGCTTTCCTCCCCGACGATTGGCGAGCTTTCCGGTCGTTTCTCACGACCAATCACCCCGACAAGAAAGCCTCTTTCTGGCTCGGCCCAAAAGCAATCCGATGGAACCGCAACGGCTAACCATGCGCTGCAGCGAACGGCTCCGGGCGTCACAGCCTGTGCTCGAACCGCGTCCTGCCGACCCGCCACCGACCCTTTGACCACGCCCACCGCTCTGCGGCCCACCCTCAACCGCCTGCGCCCGCACAGGCTGCGCCGCCCTCCGCCGTCGCTGAGCTTGGGGGCGTTAGGCGTCGCCGCGCGCTATATGAAATCATTGGTTCTTTTGTTCCTTTCTCTTTGCATCGTTGCATGCGCCAATACGGCTACTTCGAAAGGTTCAGACGCCTACTCGAATCGCATCGTCGGTAGATGGGGACACCGCAACAGGATTGTCACATTCCACGCAGACGGGACTTGGGGTGTACAACGGCACGAAGATGCACCAGAAGGTATTGCCGGACGTCGCTGGCGCATCGAGGGCAACAAACTCTTCCTCACTTTTCCATCCGATAACGGCGTTGGAACTCCGGTCCACATGGACACAGTGGTTTACACCATCACTTCTTTCACCGCGCAAAGCTTCACCATCACCACGGACGATGGCGATCAACAAGAATATGATCGCGCACCTTGAGCGCATACCCGCAACGCCTAACCATGCGCTGCAGCCAACACGCCTCCGCGTCACGGCCTGTGCTCGAACCGCTTCCCACCAACCGACCACCGACCCCTTGACCACGCCAACCGCTCTGCGGCCTACCCTCGACCGCCTGCGCCCGCACAGACCGCGCCGCTCCGGCGTGTGGCTGAGCTTGGGGTCGTTAGGCATTCCCTGCCATGTCCGATTCTAGAGCCACACATTTAGCGTCGCTATCAGCGGTCCTACCCGGATTCGCTGCTTATTGGGAGAGCCATGCCTATTACAATGGAAGCGACGTTAATGAACACACGCTTTGCGGCATCTATTCAGATGCATCCAAAGTCGCCAAGGATCTCCTTTCCTCCGGCACCACTGAATGCATCCGCAAATTGCTGGATTACATCGAAACGGTAATGCAGAGCGGCACTCAAAATGAACGAGATGCCGCCGCCACCTGCTTCCTTGAGAACCTCCTGAATGTGACGCCCACCGATATCGATCCAAAGACTTGGATTCCTCTCTTAGGCACAGAGTCGCGCTTATTCTGTCGAGCGTGGGATACCTTCACCGGCTGTCAAACAGAATACCTCCATGAGGACCCGCCCTCCATCGCCTAACCATGCGCTGCAGCGAACGGCTCCGCCGTCGCTGAGCTTGGGGACGTTAGGCGTCGCTACGCGCCATGTTTGAACACCCGCTTTCAAGCAACGAATGTCTGGCGGCGGGCATCGTCCTGGCAGCCGCTTCCGTCTTTTACCTCTTCATGCTCTGCTTCCGGCCCGGCACGCTTCGCAGGATTCATCCGATGCGACATGGCGACGGCCCGGAAAAGGGTGCTCCCGTGTCGCGCGTCTCAGGCTTTGCGATGGTCATTCTTATCGGCGCCTTCGGGTTCATCATTGCTGCAGACGGCTACTTCCACGCGATTACCCGGACCACCGGATTTCGCAT
>Ga0206824_10172_pt1 | contig 21730 bp, 36 predicted proteins | sample Alteio_BWOrgCont_82_FD_152874 | JGI IMG/M metagenome (GOLD analysis project Ga0206824, IMG submission 152874) | Enriched cells from forest soil in Barre Woods Harvard Forest LTER site, Petersham, Massachusetts, United States -... | ecosystem: Environmental > Terrestrial > Soil > Temperate forest >...
CAGCGGCGACATGGGCCTCGGCGAAGTCCAGCAAGCCATCGCCGGCAAGATCGCCGCCCTCGATGGCGACACCACCCCCAAAGGCGATGCCGGCCAGCTCCTCCTGGACCTTTTCAAGACGGCCACCGTCCGTTTCGGCCGCTGGTCCACGCTCAACGCCACCCAGCGCAAGAACCTCCTCACCAAATGGCGTGACGAGTTCCTCCCCACGCTTCCCGACGAGCTCCTCAAGGAAGCCGCCGAAGCCGCCGCACAGAAATTCGCCACGCTCTAACCCATGAACAACGACACCATCCTCACAGAAATCCGCCAGGCCGGCGCACGCAACCGCGAAGCCATCCGAACCTGGAAAGATTGCAAAGCGGGCGAGCGCGGGGCGTTTGGACGGCGCGGGCAGCGCCGCAAATCCAGCCTTTCCGGCCTCGCTTGTCCGCGCATGTCGCGCCCGCGGCGCAATCCCGTCTTCCTTCCTCTTTGGAAAGCGCACGTCGAAGGGACTCCGTTGAAATGCAACGGCAAGGACGGTTACCAACGCCTCCCCTCGGGACAAATCATCTCCGTCGTCCGCTGAGCCATGGCTGAAACCACCAGCGATACGCAGGAAAAGTTCAGCCGCGATCTGTCTGCTTTGCAGCAAGAGATCGCCGACGAATCCGCGGCCAGCGACATCGAGTGCTTGCTCGATTGTGCCGAGTTCGACGAACACATGATCGGCTTCTGGTACGACGTAGAACGTCCAGGTGAAGGTGTCGATCGGCAGTGGACCGACAAGGCAGTCGTCTATCTCGAGCTCCGCGGCCGGCTCATCCGCCACCCCGCACACCGGAACCTCGTCCGCCCCATTTACCCCGAGCGTTCATGACCCATTGCCAATCCACCGCAGCACTCCGGCGCGAGTCCATCGTTCTTCAGGCGAAAGCGCTCATGGTCGATCCACCCGAGGGCCAGGGCATGTCGCTGAATTGCGCGGCCGAAGTCCTCAAGGTCCCGGTCGCCAGTCTTCACCGCTACGTCAAGGCCTACGACGCCGGCGGCTTCGACGCCTTGATCCCCAAGCAAGCCGGCAACAGCGGGGCCAAGTCCATGCGTGAACGCTTCGTCGAGGCGGTCGGAGCCGAAACACTCGAAGAGTGCGAAAAGAAAGTCGCCGCCCTCGCGCTCGACCTCTGCGACTCCGTCGCCGAGACCCCGCGACGCCTCAGCGACGGCCTCGCCTGGCGCACCTTCGCGCGCTCCGCGGATTGCCCCGAGCCCATCCGCCAGTACTTCGCCGATGGCTTGCGCCGGTCCAAGCATAGCATCGCCGCCAGCCTCCGCGAGAGCACCCGCCCTGGCGCCCTCCTCGCCGCTCGTCACCGCGGCACGCGCACCTACGGTCTCGCCGGCCCGTATCAACCGCGCGAGCTCGACATCCTCCCTGGTGACATCTTCTCCAGCGACGACACCACGCCCATCTGGGCCTGGTGGATCCCGTGGCCGAAGAGCGAAAAATATCCGCACGGCGTCAAGCTCCTCCAGGGCCAGTTTCTCCCGGTCATCGATGTCGCCTCCCAGCGCATCCTTTCCTACGCGCTCATCGCCCGCGAACAGTCCAGCTATCGCGCGGCCGACATCTGGCGCCTCATGGGCCGCGTCCATAGCACCGTGGGCCTCCCTCGTCTCGGCTGGCAAAAAGAACGCGGTAGTTGGGAAGCCCAGATCATCGACGGTGTAGAGGCGGCTGTGTCAGCCGCCTGTGACGGAATCTCCGAGCCCTCCCACGCGCAGCGCGTCGGCGGTCTGCGCATGTTACCGGCTAAGTTGCTGCCCTTTCATCTCGATCGCCTGGGCGACAAAGCCACCGCCTGGCGCACGCTGCGCACCTTCACCAGTTACCTACCGAAAAGTAAGTCCGTCGAAGGCGTCTTTCACCGGCTGCAAAAATTCGAAGGCACCATCTACGGCATCCTCGGACGTTCCCAACAGCGCCGCCCCTTCGAAAAGACGAAAAAGATTTACGAAGCCTGCCGCGCCGGCAAAGCGGATCCGCGCCTCCACTTCCAGAGCGGTACCGCCCTCCTCGAAAAGATCAACGCCTGCATCGACCTGCTCGAGGCCGAACCCATCGAGGGCGAAGTCTTCCGCGGCCGTCCCGTCGAGGTCTGGGAAAAAGGCCTGGAAGAGCACGGCCAGCTCTTGTCCGAACCTCCAGAGGGCCGCTGGCTCATGTGCTGCGACTGGTCGCTCGTCACCGTCCGCCAGGGCTACGCCCGCGTCCGCCGCGTCGATGAAGTTACCGGCCAGCCCGTGAGTTACTTCTATCATCACGGCGATTTCCTCGGCCAGCTCGATGGCCGCCAGGTCCTCGTCTATTTTAATCGCGACGCCTTCGAAGAGCCGGCCCACATCCTTTTGCCCAACGCGGAGAGCGGTAACCATCAGTACCTAGGCCAGGCCGAGTATGTCGAACGCCGCGGCATGTTCCTCGACGGCGATCTCAGCGGCTTCGAATTGCGCCACCGTCAATCCGGCCTCGTCACCACCCTCTATAGCGACCTCGCCCGGTATTGTCCCTCGCGCCATGTCCCGGCCGATCTCGCCCAACGCCGTGCATCGTTCGCCATCGAGACCCGCCACCCCGGCGGCGATATGTCCGCCGTCGGCACCATCCTACCGTCCGGCCCGGACTTCGACCCCGGCCAGGTCAGCCGGCCGCGCGGGTCGCATCCTTCTCCCTTCGATGAGTCCGCCGAGTTGGCCCGCATCGCCGCCCTCGAGGCCACCCACGATTTCGCGGTCCCCTGACCGCATCCGCCACCAAACCACCAAACACCACCACACAAACATGACCAGTATCTACATCGACTACGCGGCCTTCAGCCGTCGCGAGAACAAAGACGACAACGGCGTCTCCCCGGATTTTGCGAAGCAAAATCCGGATTTTGAAAAAATGAACGAGAGCAATAAGGGCTGTTGGAACTGCGCCCACTGCGCCGGCTGCACCGACTGCGCCCGCTGCGCCGGCTGCTCCCGCTGCATCGACTGCGCCCGCTGCGCCGGCTGCTCCCGCTGCACCGACTGCGCCCGCTGCGCCCACTGCGCCGGCTGCACCGACTGCGCCCACTGCGCCGGCTGCACCGACTGCGCCCGCTGCGCCGGCTGCACCGACTGCGCCCGCTGCTCCCGCTGCACCGACTGCGCCCGCTGCGCCGGCTGCTCCCGCTGCACCGACCAATTCGACCAATTCGACCAATACGAAGTTACCGCGAACAGCCCACGAAGTGGCGCCTTCGCGGTCCCGGTGTTGCCCGGCATTCACCAGACCGTTTTGCAGGCCGTGGAACGCCCCGAGGCGCTCAATATGGAAAACTGGCATTCCTGCGACACGACCCACTGCCGCGGCGGCTGGGTCGTGCATCTCGCCGGCGAAGCCGGCGCCAAGCTGGAGAAAGAGACCAGCACGCTCTTCGCCGCCATGCAGATCTACAAGGCCTCGAGCCCGATCCGCGTTTCGCCCGGGCGCTTCTTCGATTCCAACGATGAAGCCATGGCCGACATCCGCCGTTGCGCCGAAGAGGAGGCCGCTGCTGCTGGCGCTGCTAACTCTCAACTCTCAGCCCCCAACTCTCAACCCTCCTAATGGCCCCCGAACTCCTCACCACCATGGAGGCCGGCGAACTCCGCCAGCTCGGCCAGAAGATCCGCGAATGGCAACAGTCCAAGGGCCTGTCCGACGCCGAACTCTGCCGCAAGTTCGCCGAACTTGGTCACACCCGGACTTATAAAAAAATCATCGATGGAGACCTCGCCGAGCTGGATCTCGAGCGACAGCTCAGTAACTATCGCACCGCCTGGGCGCTCATCGAAGCGGGCGAAGGCGACGAACGCGAAGAAGGCGACCTCGAGAAAGACATCTACGCCACCGTCCGCCTCAACCGTGTCTTTCTCGAGACCCGGCGCGAAAAGGGCCTGGCCCGTTGCATCTTCCTCCTCGGCGCCAGCGGCTCCGGCAAGACCAGCGCCCAGGATTATCTCCGCGCGCGTCACGACACCCGCATCATCTCCATCCGCGCCACCGTCGCCTGGGCCGACAAGCCCATGGCGATGATGGCCAAGATCCTCGAAAAGCTCGGGGTCGACAATCCACCCGCCGGCCAGGCCGATCGCTTCAACAAAGTCGTCGAGAAGCTCTGCGTCACGCGCCGCGCACTCTTCATCGAAGATAGTCATCACCTCGGCCCGCGCTGTCTCGCCCTGGTCATCGCCCTAATAGACGAAACCCCCGGCGAGTTTGTCCTCGCCGCGATCGACACCCTCTGGACCCGCATCCAGACCAAGGCTTACCAGGAGATCCGCCAGCTCACCGATAACCGGCTCAAGGAAGCCATCCGTCTCGGCCGCGAGACCCGCCCGAGCGACGCCGAGAAGCTCCTCGATCGCCGCCTGCAATGGGAAGGCGACGCCAAAAAGGCCATCGAAAAAGTCCGCGATCATCTCGTCGTCCAAGCCAACAACTATGGCCGGCTCGGCTTCGTCCGCCAGGTCATCAAACGCGCCAACGACAAAGCCGAGGGCAACCCCATCAGCCCCGAGCTCTTCGTCGCCGCCATCACCGAGGAGATTGCCAGCCGATGAAAGAGATCGACCTCATCAAGGAAAAGGCCTCGCGCTGCAACGCCGGGCAGTGTCAGGAGGAAATCGCCAGAATCGAATCTGCGCTTCCCAAAGCTCAGGGAATAGCGGCGCGCAAGCGCTACGAGACGCGCCTGGACGTTTATCTCGTCCGGCTTTCAGAACTCTGCCCCAAACCCTCTGCGCCCTCTGCGTCTCTGCGTTTTAAAAATCGGAAAGGCGGCCGGCGATGATCCCGCTCGCCATCACCAAGAATATCGACGACGCACCGTGGCGGGATTGTGACGGCGCACCCTTGGTCCTCATCGAGAGGATTTGCCGGATCCCGAAAGGCACCTCCGACGGTTCTGCCGCCGTCGCCATCATGGTGCGCACGCCGGATGACGACATCATTCTCGCCCGGACGACGCTCAAGCTTCTGGCCACCGCGGTGAACGTCTTGCAAACCGCGGAGGAACGCGGGCTATGAACTTGCTCGGTAACATCGGCTTCACCGTCGCCATGCTCTGCCTGTTCGGCTGGGCCGTCGTCCTCTTCCAGGATCCCAACCGGAGGAAATACAAATGAGCAGCAGTCAAAACGGCATTGACCCGCAATTCAATCCCAGCGAGTACACCGGTCTCGGTATCCCTCCCAAGTGGGCACTCTCGGTCAATGTCGCTTGCACCGAATGGTTGCGCCATCGCGGACTGATCTCCAGCTTCGGATCCTTCGGTTACTCCCGAAAGTCCGAGAAAACTGCGCGTCGTTGCTGGAGGCCATCATGAGCGCGTCTTCAGTGACCCAGTACGCGCGCGGCCATCATCCCGCCTCTCGTCGTCAGACCGGAGTCATCCTTCACCGCCATCGTCACAACAAGACCGGCTGTGTCGGCATCAGTCAGAAGGTCCGGCGTCTCCCCCAGGGCGACCGCCGTTTCTATCAGGTTTGTCTCGGCCCGCGCCGCCGGGAATTTCCCATCGACACCCTCGGTCACGCCGAAGCCTTCCGCCGCGCCGTCCAGGCCCGCGCCGAATACGAGCTCTCGCTGCATCACCAACCAACAACCATCTCATGATCGTCTTTCTCGCCATCCTCTGCCTCGCCGTCGGCATTGCTTTCTATCTGGTCGGCCGCACCGATGGTGCGCTCAGCGAGCGGCGCCGGCGCCGATCTTCCGCGAACGCCTGGCCGATGCGTCGCCAGCACAAGACTTACATCCGCCTGTAACTCTCATCTCTCATCTTTCAACTCTCAACATTCACATGGGTACCTTCTTCGTCACTCGCGTCACCGGCAAAGCCCACCTGCGCCGCGTGAAATTCCAGCCCGGCGCGGATGGTGGAAAGTTCGCCAATGGCCAGCACACCAAGCGCAACAGTTATCCCGGCGCCGGGACCGCCGGCCTCAGTCACGAACAAAAAGCCCGGCTGTGCATCCTGGCGAAGAAAGCTTTCACTCACGTCCACGGCCGCGAACCCGACAATACCGCGGAACTCGACGCCTGGCGCCACGAGGAACAACACCAGGCCGTGGGTCATCAGAGCCTCACCACTTGCACCCAGGCCCACTACCTCCCGCTCGTCGGTCACTACGCGCATCTCGCTGGTGAAGATGGCGTCGCCTACAACGCCCATCGGAAGGCCCAGACCAGCCCCGAGCGCGTCGCGCTGCACAAGCTGGAGATGGAATGCCGCGCCCGCGGTCTGACCCTGTCCTATCCCATCGCCATCGCGAAAAACAAATTCAAGACCGGTGCCCTCGAAGAGCTCAACGCCAGGCAGCTCTGGAACCTGGTCTTCGACGTGCGCCGCTCAAAGCACCGCCCTGTAGAGGCGGCTGTGCCAGCCGCCTCCGATCCGCTCGACCCTCTCGATACCAACGAGCCTTTCTAAAACGCAGAGACGCAAAGACGCAGAGATCTTCCAACCACCAAACAAACACCTCACTAACATGGCCAAGCTAGCCAAATGCGATAACTGCGGCGCGACCGATGACTGGAGCATGGTCCGTGGTCGACCCTTTCTTCACGCTGGCGCCACCATCCGATTCCGCAGCGATACCGGCGACGAGGATCCGGAGCGAACCGTCGAAATTTGCGACGAGTGCGTCGGAAAACTCCTCGCCAAATTCCCCAATCTCGCTCCGTCCGATGATTAATCCTCTGCGACCTCTGCACCTCTGCGCCCTCTGCGTTTAAATAGCATGAACCTCGACCCGGAATATCTGCGCGATCTGACCTGGGACAAAATCCAGCCGTTCCTTTTCGGGGACCGGCAGCGCGTCCTTAATGCCTTCCTCCGTCACGGCCAGGGAACCACGCGCCAGATCTCCCAGCTTTCCGGCATCGACCTGCTCACCTTGCGTCCGCGCACCACCGAGCTCGTCACCCTCGGCCTCATCGAGTGCGTCGGCAAAGACGGCACCCAGGGCATTTACCGCGCGGTCAAGCCCGACCGCCAGCAAGCCGCCTTCGAGCGCACCGTGCGCAGTTATCTCCCCGAGCAAACCCTCCTCAAAATCTGACTGACCCGGTGAAAACCAAAACGCCCTCCGCAGCTCCCGCTCGAAACGGCCACAGTCATGGCTCGACCGCGCCGTTGTTTCCCAAGCGCGCCGGCCAGAGCCAGGTCGAAGTCATCCCCGGTCACACCACCGTCCCGGTGCCGCCGCAGAGCATCCCCCGCGTCGCCATTCACGATGTCATCCCCACCGGTGAAGCCGGCGTCTATCGGCACCAGGCCCGCGTCCACAGCGCCCAGGTCGAGCTCTCCTCCGCCATGCTCAAGAAGCTCGGCCTCGGCGTTCACCTCGTCGGCCTCAAGCGCCTCATCAAGGCCGGCTTCGTCGAGGGCTGCATGGTCAGTCCCAACCGCCACATCTTTTCCATCGAGAGCTACTACGCCCATTGCGACCTGGTCCGCGAAATCACCGAACGCGGTGAAACCTTTTGGACCCCCGACCGCCTCGCCCGGTACCGCACCGCGCTGTGACCCAATGACCGCACCACAAACACCAATGAAAACGCGCAAAAAAAAAACAACTCGTCTCTCCGGCTTTGCCACTCAAGCCCGCCAAAGCTCCACCCAAAGACACCATCTTTCGACGGCTCGATCGGCAGTCACGCTTGTATCTGCGAATCCATGTTACTCGGCCCGACGGCACTCGCCAAACGGTCATCCGCTCCGCGGGCGTCGTCACCACCTCGGCGGCCGAGCTCAAGCTAGGCATGTTACAGCGTCGCTTCGCCCAGGCTAACTCTCAGCCCTCAACTTTCACCTCTCAACCAATCCCATGAGTGACCCTCTTCCCGTCATCCAAGCCGCTGCCGCCGTCCGCGATCGCGGCAATTTGATCAGCATCGTCGTCCAATGCCTCGAGAAGATCCGCGCCAAAGACCACCTACTCGTGCAGCTCATGCCCGGCATTCCCGAGGACAGTCAACACGCCATCGGTCTCGACCTGGCCGCCCAGGACAACCGCCTCTACGAGTCCATCTCCTCCGTCCAACACACACTCGCTCCGAACTCCCGCTGACTCTCAACCCTCAACTCCTAACTCTCAACTTACTTATGCCCGACCCCAAAGCCGATTACCAGAACCTCGTCAATCTCCTCAGCATTTACAGCGAGGCGACCAGCCGCCTCGCCGAGCTGGAGGCCGAAACCAACAAAGCGTTCCTTGACGTCGTCGACGAAAAAAAGTCCGAATACGCCGAACTGCAAAAAGCCCTCACCGAGAGCGAGACCGCGCTCAAGGAACTCGCCCACCTTCACCCCGAATGGTTCGCCGGCGAGAAGACCGTGAAGACGCCCTACGGCCAGGTCCATTCCCGGAGCACCACCAGTCACGAGGCGCCTGACCCACCGTCCGCCATCGCCCGCATCAAGGCCGCCCAGGCCCGCGCGATCAAGGCCAACAACGAAGTCCTCGCCACCCAGCTCGGTGCGCTCATCCGCGTCGAGGAAAGCATCAACTTCGAGGCCTTGTCCGAGATCACCGTCGAAGACCTGGCCCGGTTCGGCATAGTTCGCAAAACCGAGGAAAGCGTCACCGTCAAACCGCAGAAGGTCAGCCTCGGACAGGCCGTCAAAGCCGCCACCAAACGGGCGAAGAAAGACGAGGTTCCGGCATGAACACGACTCTAATTCCTGGGGAACAATCCGCACCTGTCTCACGTATCTCCCGGATCAGCGTCGGCCGACTCTATAATCTCGGTCGTTACGAACACGTCCGCTACGAGATCACCCTCGAGGTACCCGAGGGTGGCCGGGCCGGAGACGACCTGCTCAAAGTCCTCACCCTCATCCACGACCTAAAGCCGATATTCATCGATCCCTGGGAGGAACAAAAGCGCCGCGAGCTCGTCGCCGATCCGGAAAAGAACGGCCGGCATTACGTCGATCTTCCGGCCGCATTGGAGTCCGCGAAGATCTGGCTTCGCCAGCTCGATGAGCGCCGACAGCGTCGCCAGCAAATCTTCGCCGCCTTCAACGACCTCGGCGGCGTCGAGAAATACACCGACCGCAGCGACGACATTCCCGACGACCTATGAGTGATGATTTAAACGCAGAGGCCGCAGAGGCGCAGAGTCCCGAACTCATCAGCAGCCTGGACCTCGATTACTCGCCGGCCACCACGCTGGAGGAATCCAACCGCGACCTCAGCGATGCCATAACGCTTCTGCATCGGGTCGTCATCCGTGCACACGTCTTCAACATTCATTCGGACCTATCGACCCACCGCGTCGGTCAACTGGACCGCATCCAGAACCACATCAACGGCATTATTACTTGCCTCAAAGTCGTCCAATCCGTCGATCCCGCAGAACCGACGGAAGCCGATCCCTCCCATCGTCCCATTCTCCCATCGTCCTTCCGTCCCAACGGCGAATCCGCCCCTTGGTGCGATCTCTGCCACGTCGCCATGGAGCCGGTCGCGGACGGAGAAGGCCACATCTGCCCGCATTGCGGCACCAAGGCCGAGCTCGCCGCCGAGCCCGAGGGAAATCCGTCATGACTCAGCGCGAGGCTCTCATCACCATCATCGACTTCGTCCGCGAGCATCCCTCCGACGACAAGCGCATTGCCCGTGCCTTGAAAAAGCTCGAGGAGCGTGCCGAGATCCTCCGCATTCGCACCGAGACCCCACCGACGCCGCCGGGCCTGTCCGCGCTGCCGTCGCAACACCAGCGGCATTCTCTGCTGGCTATGCTGGCGCGACTGGTTGCCCCAGGAACTCCGTGAACAGGTCGAAAACGCCAGCACCGAAGCGACCAAGCGCGAAGCCATCCGCGCCGTCCTCGAGTACGTCAAACGCGAGTTCCCCGACTCGATTCCCGCGGGTGAATCGGACGACCGCACGGAGTGCACACTTCTCCAGCACTAATCGCGCATGAACGAACCCACCCGCCCACTGCTACGTTACTTCGGAGGCAAGTGGCAGCTTCGCCACTGGATCACCTCTCATTTTCCAGCGCACCGCTTCTACGGCGAACCTTTCGCGGGAGCGGCCAGCGTTCTTCTTTCAAAATCGCCGGCGCCAGGCGGCGAGATCATCAACGACCTCAATCGCGATGTGATCAATCTTTTCCGCGTGATGCAGGATGTCGACCTGGCCGCGGAACTGCGCGCCAAGCTCGACTGGACACCCTACGCCAAGGCTGAGCTGGAGATTTCGCGCGAGACTTCCGACTCTCCGGTCGAGCGTGCGCGGCGGTTGGTCATTCGCAGTTTCATGGGTATCGAAGTCGCCGGTACCCGCGGGACCAAAAGCGGATTCCGCATGGGCAACGTCGATCTGCGGCGCCTCGACCGTTCCGGCAAACGCACATTCCGCAATTGCGCCCTCGACTGGTCGAACTGGAAGGCCGCCCTGGAGTTGATCCGCGAGCGACTCGGCCAGGTCATGATCTACGAGCGCGATGCCTTCGATTTCATTGCGCTCATGGGGTGCGAGGATTGTCTTCTCTACATCGATCCACCCTATCACCCGGACACCCGCGCCCGTGCTCACCTCGGAAGTCGTTACGTCGTCGAGTTCGACGAGCAACAACACGATCGCCTCATTCAGTTTCTTCCTTCCCAACGCTGCATGATGGTTCTCTCCGGCTATCCGCACGTCAGCTACGACCCACTTGAGAAAGCCGGCTGGAGAAGAGTCGAGCGAAGCTATCGCGCCAACATGAGCGAAACCCGGCGCACCGAATGCCTGTGGATTTCCCCACTCTGCGCCTCTGCCCCCTCTACGTTTTAATATGCCCATCCCCGAGCAACTCCTCGCCCGATTCGTCGAGCTGAGCGGCCAAAAGATCACCCTCTCGGCCATGCGCATGGAAGTCCTCGCCGAGATGGCCACGCGCCAGTTCACCCCCGACGATGTCGCGCTGGTCTGGCACTGGGTGAAACACCAGATCCGCCGCAACGAAGGCGGCTACAACACCGCCAGCCTGCAATTCGGCACCTTGCTCGGACGCAACATCGCCGACGTGGATCGGTTTGAAGACAAGCTCCAGCTCGCCCGCCAGTCGCGGTTCGCTAGATCCAGCGTCGCCTCGCGACCCCTGGAGGGCGCTGCTCCGTCAGCGCCCAAACTCGATCCGGAAGAAGAAGAGCGCATCATTCGCCAGGCCAAAGAAGGCGCCGAGGAATTGAGAAAGAAATTCGGCCGATGAAAATACTCCCGTGCCCGGCTTGTAGCTTCCTCGACATCGATGGAATGGCCGACCTGATTTTGTTTCCCATGGTCGTCCGTCGCCGCCTCACCGGTGGATTCATGCTCGCCGGCTGTTCCACCGCGTGCGGTCTGTGCAATGTCATGCTCAAGCGTGACACCGAGGAGGAAGTAGCCCAGGCCTGGCAGGCCCGCGTCGAAGAAGTCGCCCGGCACACCGATAACCTCTGGCTCAAGACAAAAGTCCCGCGCACGCTCGAGCGCCTGCAACGGCGCGGCCTCTTGCCCGCTAACTTCGTCATGCCACCGGGGCAGAAAGACGGAGAGACAATCAGCCCGTCGGACAATCAGACCTTCGTGCCTAGCGCCAGCGCTATTGGATGTTGGGTGTTGGGTGTTGGATGTTCGATGTTCTGCCTTTCCCGGATGTTCTGCCTTTCGTAACATGGCCGACTTCCTCTTCGCCCCCACGCCCAACGAAGACGCGATCGCGTTCATCGCGAACAAGCCGCTCGTCTCGCGGGAGGTCTTCAACAAGCTCCTCCCCGAGCTCAAGGCCCTGGCCTTCACCATCTCCGGCGTCCAGGGCGCGGACACCCTGCAACGCGTCCGCGACCGCATCGCGGATCTCCCGGCCGGCGGCGATTGGGACGACATCAAAAAACAGATCCTTCCCGAGATCACCCCGTACTTCGTGGATCCCGATGCCGATGAAGAGGAGCGGGCGGCACAAGAACGTGCTGCAAGCACACGGGCCGAGCTGCTCATCCGCACGCACGGCCAGCAAGCCTACGCCACCGCGCAATACGGAATGCTCAACGAGCAGCGCGACCTTTTCCCCAACTGGCAATACCTCACCCTCGGGGACGGCCACGTCCGACCGACGCACGCCGCCCTGGATGGCATCGTCCTCCCGGCCAATCACGAATTTTGGAACTCGCATTATCCGCCCTGGGAATGGGGTTGCCGCTGCCAGGTCGTCCCGCTCACCCGCGGTGAGACCGCGAAGATGCAGACCCGCGACGAGGACAAACCGGCCGATCAACAGCGCGTGCTCGGCGATTTCGCCCAGGCCGATCTCACCGCCACGCGCCGGCTCGTCCGCAACGGCGTCACTTACAACCTCACGGCCCCGCGCGAGGAAGGGAAGCCTGGCGCCTTCACCTTTCACCCCGGCGACCTGCGCATCACCGCCGAGATGCTCAAGCAGCGCTACGACCCTGACATCTTCGCCGCCTTCGAGCAATGGGCGAAAAAGCAGTCCCTCCCGCATTTCTCATCCACCACCGGTGGACGCGCAACAATCTGGGACTGGGTCAACGGCACGGCGGTCAACGAGCAGGCCAAGGTCCCGGTGCCAAGACCGAAGCCGACACCAGCCATCGCAAAGGCTCCGACCAAGCCGCCAGCGGTATCCGCCCCACCGAAGCCTCCTGGAGCGCCCGCGTCGGCCGACGATCTCATCGTCCATCTCCAGCCGCACATCACCGCTTACCTCTCCCAGATCGCGCCGATCGATCTGGAGATTGACAATCTCAAGGCACAGCGAGCGGCGCTCGATCATACCCTGGCGTCAAGCTGGACGCCCAGCATGGCCTTAGGGGGGCGGATCAACGAACTCCTCCGACAGCGCCGGGCGATCGAGGCGCAATTGGCCACAATCTCGCGCGACATCGTTGCCCGGCCTCTATCCGAGCGGGGCGCCCTGCCTGTGCAGGGTGCCATCCCGGCCGCGATTCAGGCGGTGGTCCAGGAAGGACGCAACATCGTCGAGAGCTACATTCATCCGGCGATCCTTCCCAAGAGCAGTTTCGTCACCGAAAAGAAGAACCGATCGTTTCATTCCAAAGGCGTCTCGCACTTGTCATCGGTAGCCACCGGCTCGGTCGCCGCCCACGAAATTGTTCACGGCATCGAGTTCCAGTTCTCCCACGTGCTCGACAAAACCCGGACGTTCCTCGCCCAACGCGCCGCCGGCAAGGCTCCGGTCAAGCTTAAGAGCCTTTTCCCCGCGATCAACTACAAGCCGATCGAGATCACCTTCGAAGACGAGTGGACCGCACGCGGCGGACATCCCTACAGCGGAAAGCTATACTCCCTGACCAAATCGCCGCAGCACGCCTACGCCACCGAGATCCTCACCATGGGTATCGAACGCCTGCACGCCAATCCTGCCCTTTTCGCCCACACCGATCCCGACTATTTTAAATTCGTGGTCAACACCTTGCGCTTCAATTTATGATCCTCGCCACCATCCGCTTCCCTTCCGGCGTCGAGATCCATCTCGGCCAGGATATTCTCTGGACCGGCGCCGAACCCTTCGCCGGCTGGGCCAACGACTACATGCGCAACCTGCCCGCCACCATCTATCGCCCAGATCCGCCCCACGACATCGCCGTCGAGGTCGCTGACCTCTACGGAGGCGAGCTCGTCATGGCGATCGAAAGTAGCGACGATCTCCCAAAAGACGCCGTCCCATAGCGACGATCAAGGCCAGGAAATCGCGCGGGTTAGACTTCCCATCAACCCCGGCGAGGAATAGAAACTCAATACCTACAAACACTATGAAACCGTGGATCCCTGTCGTGTTGTGTGCCGCGCTTGTGGCGTGCCAGAAAACTCCTTCCTCAGAAGTGGCCGTTTCTCCCGCTCCGGACACGCCGGCCCCAACTCCCGTCGCGGTCGTCGCTTCGACACCCGAGCCCGTAATACCGGTCACACCGGCCCCGGAACTGGCTCCGCCGGGCGTCTTCTATCTCCTCGCCGCGGCCCGGGTGGAAACCGATTCCGGCATTACCGGCCTCCCGCCGGGGACCGGCGTCAAGCTTGTCCGGCCTGGTGTGTATCTCACGCCGGCCGGCGAGGCGCCGCTGAATGATGCCATCCTGACCAACGACATGGGGCGCGCCCGCCAGGCCCTCGCCGCGGATCGCGCCGCACAAACCGCACTCCAGGCCCGTGGCGCCGCCGCAAACGCCCGGGCCAACGCCGCCGCGGCCTCGGCCGACTCGCAACAATCGGCCAATCACAACAACGCCATCGCGGCCATGAACGCCGCCGACCGGGCCGCCGCCATCAGCGCGCTCGAGCAACAAAAAGCCGAGCTGCAATCGACGCTCAAATCCCTCCGCGAGCAAAATGCCAAGGAGTCCTACGATCACCACGTCCGCGGTCGCGGTATCCTTTCGACCGCCAGCACCGACATCCCCAAGGCCGAAGCCGCCCTCGAGCAAGTCACCGCCCAACTCCACGCCCTCCAATCGGCGCATTGACAATAACTCTGCGTCTCTGCGACCTCTGCGGTTAAATAGTTAGCGCGAGCGGAAATTGGATGTTGGATGTTCGGCGTTGGATGTTGGATGTTGGCACCGCCAATGCCCTCTCCCTTCGGTCTATCGATCAAGGTCACCAAGAACGACCTCACGCCCGATCTCAACCGCAAGCTCCGCGCCGTGAGCAATCCCGCGCCGATCTGGAAAGCGGTCGGCACGCAACTGGTCAGTCTCACCAAGCGGGCCTTTCGCGATTCCACGTTGCGCCAGACCGCGTGGCCGGCGAAGAGCGACGGCAGCGCGAGCAATTTGATCTACAAAGGCGTGCTCCTCTCGAGCATCCGCATCACCGCGGTCGATACGCGCGGCGTGACCATCGGCAGCGATCGCCCCTATGCCGCCATTCACCAGCTCGGCGGTGTCATCCGCCCGAAGAAGAAGAAATGCCTCGTCTTCACCATTGGAGGCAAGACCATCTTCGCCCGGCAAGTGACGATTCCCGCGCGGCCCTTTTTCCCCTTCACCCCAGATGGCCAACTGGCCTCCGTCGCCCGGGAACCGGTGCGCGAGATCGTCGACCTAGCGGCAAGGAAAGCTTTAGGAATTTCTTAAAACGGAGAGACGCTAAGACGCGGAGAGAGAAAACGGGGAGCACACGCGCCCTCGCGTGTCGGTTGCCGGCGCCGCGCCGGGAACATCTCTGGAGGCGGACGCGGGGGCGCGTCCTTGCAGCACGCGGGACGCGTGCGCTCCCGTCCAAATGGGTGGGTCGAAATTCTGCGCGGACGGCCCCAACGCACGATAGGGCGTAACCTCGCCTCCGCGCCATTCGCCGACCTTCGCCGAGGGTAAGTCAGGCGATCCTTCATCCCGCCACGAAGTGCCGTTTCGGAAATTTCGAAACTGCTCCAGAAACGAACACACCCGCCCCACCCGTTTCGACAGGTGCGACCAGGTCGCGCATTCTCCGCTCGCCTCGCCGCTTCGTCATTCGTCATCCGACATTCGTCATTCCTCAATGCTCCCTGTCACTTCCGGTCTCGTTGCCCTCCAGGCGCCCGCTGCCCTCGATCCCAAGGCCGATCTCCCCTCCCGCATCCTCATGCTCAAGTGGGGCGAGAACGACACCGCCCAGGGACCGGTCAAGGTCGGCGAGAAAACCCTAGCCGCTTCCAGGCTCTGGTCCGGCCTCGGCTTCGGCGACGTGGTCATCGACTTCAATCACAACACCGTCCCCGGGCATCCGTCTTATCGGGGCGAACCGGCGATGATCGGCGCACGGCAGGCCACCCTCTCGGTGGTGCCGAATGTCGGCCTGGTCTTCGATAACATCCAGTGGACCGATGAGGGCCGCAAGTTCCGCGAGCATTACCCCGACCTCTCGCCCACGGTGAAACTCGACGACGACGGCGAAGTCATCTTCTGCCACAGCGGCGCGCTCTGCCGCAATGGCGCCACCAAGGACCTGCATCTCTTCAGCGCCGAGAGCACCACGCAGATATGTGGTGAAACCACACTGGCCGACAAACTTCTCACGCTCGACGCCGAACTCTTCACCACCCTCTCCGCCATGGCCACCAAAGAAAAGAAAGAACCCGCTTACGCCCCCAAGACCGCCACCGTCCACAAGCCCGGCACTTATATGCTCAACACCGATCTTCTCAAATCCATCCTCAAGCTCCCGGCCGACGCCACGGATGACGATGTCAACTCCGCCCTGGAAGCTTTCGGCAAAGCCGGCGACGAGGCGACCGATCCGAACGCGGGCACGGACACCACCACACCCGCCAGTGCCGGCGCCGACACGGGCGACATGAAAGCGCTCAGCGCCTCGCTCAAGACTTTCACCGCCTCGCTCTCCAAGTTCGAAGTCGCGGCGAAGAAAGTCACCGAGCTCGAAACGAAGTTCACCACGCTGACCGCGAGCATGGAAGCCAGCGAACGCCAGGCGATCGTCGACGCGGCCGAGGCCCAGGGCAAACAGGTCCCCACCGAATGGTTGCCCGACAAGGACGGAAAAGGCGGGCTACCCAACACCCAGCTCCGAACGCTCTGCGCCACGCTCCCCGAGATCATCCCGCTCAGTGCCCGCACACCGCGTGTGGTCAAGTTGGCCACGGCTGGCAATGCCGATGGACTCACGTCCACCGAGCGTGAAGTCATGCGTAACATGGGCCTGGAGGAGACCACCTGGAAGAAACACAACGCGGCCTAACTAACACGCGAAGCCTTACTAGGACCATCAACTTTCAACTCCCACCTATCACCTAATTTCCCATGAGCGCCGCTACCGCATCGATTTCCACTCCCGAGACCCGCAACGACGTGTTCACTGACATGCCCGTAGCCGCCTCGACCATCGTTTACGTCGGCACGATGGCCGCCGTGGACGCCTCTGGCAATGTCAACCCCGCGGCCGACACCGCCGGACTGCATGTCCTCGGCCGTTGCGACGGCACCCCTCGCACCACCGATTCAGCTTCGGGTGGGGCGAGCGCCCTGGTCGGCAGCGACGGCAATAACTCCGCGGGCAGCGCGGGCGCCGTAACCGTCGACATCAAGCAAGGGATATTCCGCTGGAACAACAAGAGCGGGAACCTCATCACCAAGGCCATGATCGGCCAGCCGTGCTACGTGTACGACGACAACACCGTCGGCATCGCGGGCGGCACCAGTCACTCGATCGTCGCCGGTATTGTCTGGGACGTGGATAGCACGGGCGTGTGGGTCGATACCCGACGCCAGGGAGCGAGGCTCGCCCTCGCCACGCAGACTCAGGACACTCTCACCGATAGCAGCGGCGGGACGGCCAGTACCACGATCGCCGCGATCGCCGCGGGATCGAGCTACGCCCAAGCAGACCTGGTCGCGCTGAAAAATGCCGTGGCCACCTTCGCCGCCGAAAACGCCAAGATCAAAACGGACATCGCCGCCATCCTCGCCGCCCTCGGATAACTCACCCAAAAGTCCCTCGCCCAACTCACCGCCATGCAAGTCAATCAATCCACCATCGCCGCTCTCTTCAAAGGGTACCGCACCTTCTTCCTCGAAGCCTACCAGGCGGGCAAACCCATGTGGCCGGAAATCGCCATGCGCACGCCCTCCAGTGCTGCCGAAGAGCTCTACCACTGGCTTGGCGCCATCCCGGGCATGACCGAGTTTACCGGCCGCGCCATCATCAATAACCTCACCGCCAACCGTTACGCGATCGTCAACAAAGAATGGCAGGACATCGTCGCCGTCAAACGGGCGGACATCGAGCGGGATGCCTACGGGATTTACAATCCGCGGATGCAGGCCTTGGGCGCCATCGCCAAGAAACATCCCGACCTCATCCTCGCGCCGTTACTCATCAGTGGCTTCTCCACGCTGGACTACACGGGCAAGAATTTCTTCGACACCGCCAAAGTCCAGGACGCGGCCGTCCAGGGCGGCACCACCCTGAGCAACAAAGGCACCGACAAACTCAGCCCTACGAGCTTCGCCTCCGCTCGTTCGGCCATCAAGAGCGTGCAAAACAGCCAGGGCGTCCCGATGGACATCGGCGATCAATTGCAGCTCCTCGTTCCGCCACAGCTCGAGACCGTAGGTAAGCAGATCCTCGAGGCGGACTTCATCATGCAGACCGCGGAGGCGAGCGGCACGGTTGTCGGCGGCGCCGCCGTCACCAACGTGAACAAGAACTCGGCCAAGCTGACCGTCTGGTCGCAGCTCTCCACGGCCCCGAACCAATGGTATCTCCTCGCCACCGGACTCCCGATGAAACCGCTCATCGTCCAGGAGGAAAAGCCGGTCGAGTTCACCAGCCTGGTCAATCCGGAAGATAACCATGTCTTCCTCAACAACGAGTTCCTCTTCAAAGCCTACGGCCGTTACAACGTCGGCTACGGCCTCCCACAGCTCGCCTGGGGGAGCAACGGCACCACCACTCCCGCCGACTACACCGGACCGTAGGGGTCGTTATTAGTTGAGAGACCTCCGCCCTTCCATCAATCACCGCGCTCCGCGCGCTAACTGCAACTCTCAGCTCTCAACTCCAAACCCTCAACTCTCCTCGTGTCCACCTACTTCCAGCTCACCGATGTCCAGGCGAAGATCCCGCCGAAGTTCCTCACCGAGGCGCTCGACGACAATCTCGACGGACAGATCGACGCCGGACTCTTCGAGGCCATCCAGGCTCAGGTCGGCAATGAGATCGACGGCTTTCTCGGCCAGCGTTACGCGCTACCTCTGCAAGTCGTCCCAGCCATCATCTCCGACGCCGCCCTGGTGCTGGCCTGCGAGGCGGTCTACGGCCGCCGTGTCAGTCCGGACCAGAATCCCTGGACCGCTCGCGCCACTGTGGTCCGGACCAAGCTCGGGGACATCGCGGAAGGCAAGCAACCCCTGACCACGGACCTTCAGCGGAAAGACCCGAGCGTGAGCGCGATCATCAGCCACTCCAAAACCTTCAGTCATCGCACGGCGGTATGAGCGTCTGGACCTTCGTCATTCGTCATTCGTCATTCGTCATTTTCTCACTCTTCATGTCCGCGACACTTCACGCCAAGGACGCCCTCACCGCGGGTCAACTGCTCCAGCGGATGTACGATCACCTCAAGCCGTACGTCGAGTTGGCCCAGCGCGGACATCTTTCCGTGGCGCGCGATCCTTACGAGGTCGTCGAGCAGCTCGGCCAGGCCCCGGGAAGTTTCCGCTGCATCCTGTTGTGGTCGGGAGAGAAGATGACCGACGGGACGAACCGCGACAGTGGTATAGTCACGCATGAGTTCCTGGTCACGGTCAGTCACAACCGCGGACTCTCGCTCATCTCCGGCGCCAGCGCGTTTCTCCCGCGGAACAATGACACGGCTCCGCTCGTGACCTTGCACGCCGCGGTGCGCGACAAGCTCCGCGGTATGCGCTTCGACGACGGGGTCACCGATCGGATCCTGACCTATCGCGGCTGCGATCCGGTGGCGCTCGATGGCAAGCCGATCGATGCCTTCACCCAGACCTGGAATCTGACCGCCATCCTGCCGCCGCAGATCCACTGACCATGGTTTTAAGTTTCGAGTTTTAAGTTTTAAGTTATGGCCGATTCCACCTCTCCAGCTCCAGCGACACCGCCCACTGCGGCGACAGGGTCGACACCCGCGCCGGCTCCCGCACCGACGCCCGCTCCCCAGGCGGCGGCCACAGCCGCCTCTACAGCCGCGCTCGAGATCATTTCCGCGGATGACTTACTCGCGCTGCAAAAGGACGGCCTGGTGGTCTTGCGCCGCGAGAGCCATGCCCTTTCGCGCTACGGCAGTTTCGACATCGTCACCACCAAGGCCAGTGCGTCGGCGCCGGCCCGCTGTCTCGCCGTCGTCAAGTATCGCGCCAAGCTCACCGACCCGGACATCCAAAAGGAAGTCCCGCCCGTCCTGCAAAAGGCCCAAGCCGCTCTCGCCGCGTCGGCAGCGAAGCCCGCGTAGGCAGCTCTGACCTGACTCTCAGCTTTCAACTCCCAACTCTCAACTCCTTCGAATGAGCAATTACCTCCTGGTCGGCACCGCCGGCGCCAACGTGGTCATGGGCACCGAGGACATCGGCTACAGCGCCATTGGCACGATCGTCCAGGGCAACCGCAAGGACGGTGCGGAAAAGGTCTTCATCAAGGATCGTTACGGCAACACCGTGGCGGTGATCTACTTCGACTACAAAAACCAGTGCTCGATCGATGTCATCTTCGATAGCACGGTCACGCTGCCTAGCATCGGCGACGCGCTCTCCCTGGCCAATCTGACCGACGTGCTTTGCGATACCATCACCCTCAAGTGGGAGAACGACAAAGAGAAGATGGTCACCATCGAGGCCACCCGCTTCGCGAACCTCGCGACCTCGTAACGGGGTCTGCGTTCGTCATTCGTCATTCGTCATTTCCCACATGCCTCCACGCCCTCCCAAACCCGTGCGCCAACAGCTCGCCGAGAGCGAGGCGATGCTATCTGCGCGCGACGAGGCCATGCAAACCCCGGATGAAGTCCGCGAGGCGTTCCTCAAGCGAAAACGTCAGCTCGGCCCGGTCTATGTCGAGCCGTTCTCCATCGGCATCCTCTGGCTTTTCGAGGAGCTCAAGCATCCGCTCTACACCGGCGGCGATAAGATCCTCGACGCCGAGGGCCAACCGGTCCCGGTTCTTGACGACCAACAGAAACCCGTGACGCGAAACGGTCGCGTGGTCTTCGCGACCGAACCGCTGAGCGCACGCGACATCTGCCGCGCGATCTATATCTTTCACGATAGCGAAAGCGCCGGTGAAGCTCTCTCCGCTGGCGAGGATAATTTCGATCAAGCGGCTCTCGAATTGGTCCGCGGCATTTCCCAGCACATGGTCGGGGAGATTATTGCGGCGATCACCGTCACTCTCACCGAGGGCCTGGCTACCGTGCCTGGGGGCGGCGCCGCAAACCCTCCACAGAAGGGCTCCTAGGCCCGCAACAGAACTCCGGCAATGGTTGGAGTCTCACTCTCCTGGAAGCCATGTTGGGAAGCTACCCGTGGCCTTCCTACGAATGGCGCGGCCGTCATCGTGGTCCGGAGGACTGGATCATCTGGCGCGTCCCGATCGCGCGACTATTTGCTTTGTACTCCGCGCTCTGTGCGCGGCATGGCTGCGAGCCCAAAGGACAGACCTACGTGCAAAAGGCGATGCTCAAAGCGAAACGCCGGGTGGAAGAAGCCGCTGAGAGCGGCGCGACCTTCTGAAGACGTTCGTCATTCGTCCTTCGTCATTCGTCATTTTCCACCATGCCCGGCGTAGCCTACACTCTCGGTCTCAATGCCGATCCGGCCCGTGCCGCCCTGGAGCAATTCAAGGGCGCCCTGGGCGCGGTCACGGGTGCGCTTGGCCTGGTCGGCGTGGGCTTCGGCGCGTTTAAATCAGCGGAGGGCTTCGCCGATTCGCTCAAGGAAGTTTTCGAGAAAGGCAAGGAGCTCTCCACGCTCCACGCCATCACCGGACAATCGATCGCCGACGTCGTCGCCTTGCGCAAAGCTTACGGCGAGGCCGGGCTGAGCGCCGATTCCGCGGCCAACGATCTTATCCGGATGCAAAAGGCCCTGGGTGGCATCAACGAGGAAGGGCTGCCTACCGCCGGCATCTTTCGTCAGCTCGGTCTCTCCGTTGCGCAACTCAAAGGGCAGAGCGCCATAGAACAGCTCAAGGAGAT
>Ga0206824_10173_pt1 | contig 21721 bp, 22 predicted proteins | sample Alteio_BWOrgCont_82_FD_152874 | JGI IMG/M metagenome (GOLD analysis project Ga0206824, IMG submission 152874) | Enriched cells from forest soil in Barre Woods Harvard Forest LTER site, Petersham, Massachusetts, United States -... | ecosystem: Environmental > Terrestrial > Soil > Temperate forest >...
ATGCAAAGAAAACAACAGCAGCACCTCTTAAAACACCTAGCCATCCATGATTTACCGCAGGGGAATAATCGTAGCTTTTACCACCACCTATTGGCACCGGGGGAGCATTATCAGGAATAAGATAAGGAGTATGATTTGCAGGATTGATAAACTTCCAGCCAATGGTAATGAATAGCAAAACAATACCAACTTTTACAAATACTATGACAGCGTTAACCTTTGCACTTTCTGATGTTCCTTTGATGAGTAAAAGAGACAATATAAGAAGGATGAGAAGAGAGGGTAGGTTAATGAATCCATGTACCCCGGTAGCTGAAATTTCAAAAGGTGAATGACACAATTGATAGGGGATTACTCCTCCCAGTAAATTATTTAAGTATTCACTCCATGCAATAGCAACTGTTGCAGCTCCAAGGGCATATTCCAATACAAGCGCCCAGCCAATAATCCATGCTACTAATTCTCCCATAGTGGTATATGCATAAGTATACGCACTGCCTGCGATAGGAATCATAGATGCAAACTCAGCATAACACAAGCCTGCAAAAAGACAACCTATAGCAGCAACTATAAATGAAAGGGTTACGGCATTACCTGCATGTTCGCCCGCTGCAGCAGCAGTACGTACAAATAATCCGGCTCCTATAATAGCTCCTATGCCCAAGGCTACAAGCGATGGTGCCGATAACGTCTTTTTTAATCCGTGTTCCGAGTTCTCGGCATCAGCCAATAATTTTGTAATAGACTTTTTTCTCCAAAGTGACATAGTAGATTTAGGTTAAAAGTTTATAATAGAGAAAGACAAAAGTAATATTAATACTATACGAACTTTATCCGAATAGATCCCTTTGGGATAAACTTAAAGATTTTGATTGTGAACAAAATAGGTAATAATATAAAGCACTGCAAAATAAGGAGCTATGAATAAAATCCCTAATTTTTTTAGCAACTTAAATTTGTTTTGTATAAGCAAAGCACCATGTCTGGCACGGATATGGGCGCAAATAGATTTAGTCTTATCGAGATACTCAGGCCTGATAACATCCATTATTATTACAATGCGCCTTTTATCAGTATTATTCCATGCAGAATGTTTGAAGGCATCATTAAAAAACAACCATTTACCCTCTCTCCAGCCTTGTTGCTCTTCTCCTGCGCGTAATCCACATTCCGGCAGTCCGGCAGGAATTTCTATACCAAGATGGCATCGCATCACAGCGTTAGTATCCCCTCTGTGTTCATTTACAATAGTTTTCGGAGCTAAACAACTGAGCGAAAAAGAAACCAACCCCGGAACCCCTTGAAGATATTTATACAATTTAGGACATTTATCACCTAAACGCATTTTCTGCACTCGTATCTTCCAAAAAAGAAAGGTATAAGAGCTCCACCCGCCTTCTTTGGTAAGCCCAACATAGGCATTGGATGTAAATTCTTTATCTGTTTCCGCAATTAAATTCTGAACCTCTTCTTTTATCTTTTGCCAATGGTTTTCAATATCCATTGCCCACATATACTCAAGCGACCGGTAAAAAGGAGTTTCCCCCTCTTCCTTAAATCGTTTACGACTTGATGCGTACCAAATTTTATTCATTCAATTATATATGAAGGCATATTAAGATAGTCAAAAATAAGGAAAAGTTGGAATTAAAGAAGTGAAATATCCTTTTATATTCTTAAATCAGGTATTAAAATCTCTTTCTTCCATTCCAAAAAATAATAACTTTGCCCCCGATTTAAGATATGCCAAAAGTAACGATAGACGGGATAGATATAGAAGTACCTGAAGGCACAACCATTCTGAATGCAGCCCGCATGATAGGTGGTAAGATAGTGCCTCCTGCTATGTGTTATTACTCTAAGCTTAAAAATACAGGCGGTTATTGCCGCACTTGTATGGTGAAAGTCGTACAGGGTTCTGCCAAAGACCCGCGCCCCATGCCTAAGCTAGTGGTTTCCTGCTCAACTATGGTTCAGGATGGAATGGTGGTGCAGAATATTACTTCGTCCGAAGTGTTGGAAGCCCGTAAAGGGGTTGTGGAATTCTTGCTAATCAATCATCCGCTTGATTGTCCCATTTGCGACCAGGCCGGTGAATGTAAATTACAGGACTTAGGCTATGAACATGGATTGCAAAAAACACGTTACGAATTCCCCCGCAGAACTTTTGAGAAGGAAGATATTGGAGACAAGATAAAACTACACATGACCCGTTGCATACTATGTTATCGTTGTGTGAAAGTGGCCGACCAGCTTACTCCTCAAAGAGTGCATGGTGTAATGAACCGTGGCGATGTGGCTGAAATTAGCACTTATATTCAGAAGGCTATTGATAATGACTTTTCTGGAAATATGATAGATGTATGCCCCGTAGGTGCATTGACTGATAAGACCTTCCGCTTTCAAAGTCGTGTATGGTATGTTAAACCTATGGATGCCCACCGCGATTGCAAAAAATGCTGTGGTAAAGTAGCAGTGTGGATGAAAGGAGAAGAGATATTAAGAGTAACCGCCCGCATGGATAAAAATAATGAGGCAGAAGAATTTATATGCAACGAATGCCGCTTCGAGAAAAAGAATCCTGCAGATTGGGTTATTGAGAAGCCCACTCATATTGATAGACATTCTGTTATTTCGCAAAACCATTACGAAAAAGAAGAGCAATTACAGTTAGGTAAGTTTACCGACCCTAAAATGATTGATAAACCTGAGCCTAAACTAAAAAAATAGCCATCTACTGAAATGCCACTTTCATTATTCATATTATATAAGGTAATTCTGGTAGTGGTAGTTTTTGCCATTACCCTTTTTGTTGCCATGTACTCCACTTATGCTGAAAGGAAAGTGGCAGCCTTTATGCAGGACAGGCTTGGCCCAAACCGCGCCGGACCTTTTGGAATATTACAACCGCTTGCTGACGGGGTCAAAATGTTTATGAAGGAAGAAATTGTTCCACAGATATCCAATAAATTCCTGTTTATACTTGGTCCCAGTATTGCCATGTTTACCTCTTGTATAACAGGAGCCGTAATTCCCTGGGGAACATCTCTCCATATTGCCGGGCATGAATTTATCTTACAGGTTACGGATATTAATATTGGCATTCTTTATATTATGGCAATAACCTCTATTGGAGTTTATGGTATTATGATTGGGGGATGGGCATCCAACAATAAATATTCTTTGCTGGGAGCATTAAGGGCATCATCGCAAATGATAAGTTACGAAATAGCCATGGGACTTGCCATTATTGCATTAGTAATGACCACCGGAACCCTTAGTTTAAAATCTATTGCCGCACAACAAATAGGCTGGCACTGGAATCTTTTTTATCAGCCTTTAGGTTTTCTAATATTCCTTATTTGCGCGTTTGCAGAAACCAACCGTACTCCTTTTGATTTACCTGAAAGCGATTCCGAACTTATTGGCGGTTATCACACAGAATACAGCAACATGAAATTGGGATTCTATCTTTTTGCCGAGTACGTTAATATGTTTATTTCCTCGGCAATTATATCAACGCTTTATTTTGGGGGGTACAATATGCCATTTATAGGCAGGCTTGGGCTTTCGCCTAATTTGGCAGCTGTTTTGGGAATTGTATTTCTCTTCGCCAAAATATTTTTCTTTATCTTTTTCTTTATGTGGGTACGATGGACTGTACCACGTTTCCGGTTTGACCAACTTATGAATTTAGGCTGGAAAATACTCATACCTTTGTCCATATTTAATGTTGCCATTACCGGATTTTTCATCTTATTCTTTCATAAATAACCGCACATGCAAACACTCACTACCAGAAGCAAAGTAGCGGTCAACAAAAAGATGACCTTTATGGAGCGTTTGTATATCCCGGCTATTATGGGTGGTATGAGAATTACGCTGAATCATTTTTTTAAGAAAAAAGTCACCATACAATATCCTGAACAAAAGAGAGAATTTGCTCCTGTATTTCGGGGTCAGCATGTGTTGAAGCGTGATGAAAACGGAGCTGAACGCTGTACCGCTTGCGGACTTTGTGCAGTGGCTTGTCCTGCTGAGGCAATTACAATGACTGCAGCCGAAAGAAAACCCGGAGAAGAAAGTTTATATAGGGAAGAAAAGTATGCTTCTGTTTATGAAATAAATATGCTACGTTGTATCTTCTGCGGACTTTGCGAAGAAGCTTGTCCAAAAGAAGCCATCTTTCTCACCGATAGAATTGTAGATACAGAATATGTCCGCCAAAATTTAGTCTATGGAAAAGATAAACTTGTTGAACCTATAGACAAAGACAAAAGGTTAGATGTTTCCAAGCGTGAAACAAAAGAAACAAGGGAATTCAAAACACACCCTGAATACGCCCACAATAAACTTTATACTAAATCGCTTAAGTAATGACGGTATATCTATTTATGATTCTGGGAGTATTTGCTGTTTTATCTGCGTTAATGGTTGTATTCGCAAAAAATCCGGTTCATAGCATTTTATACCTTGTACTTACGTTTTTTGCCATTGCCGGAGAATATATACTCCTGAATGCACAGTTCCTTGCTATCGTAAATATTATAGTTTATGCGGGAGCTATTATGGTTCTGTTTTTGTTTGTGGTGATGCTTCTTAACTTGAATGAAGAAACTGAACCGCACAAAAGCACCTTGAAGAAATTGATTGCTGTGGTTGCGGCAGGCTTGCTGATGGTCGTGCTGGTAGGATCACTTAAAGGCGCGGATAATATGTCTATTCAGCCATTCAGTCACAATACAGGGCTAATTGAAAATTTGGGCACCGTACTTTTTCATGACTTTTTACTGCCCTTTGAAGTATCGGCTATATTATTTTTAGCAGCCATGGTTGGGGCAGTTATGTTAGGTAAAAAAGATATTAAATAAATGACGACACACCTTACAACAATTCCATTAGACTGGTACATTCTGCTGAGCAGTATTTTGTTTAGCACAGGTGTAATGGGTGTTTTATTTCGTCGTAATGCCATTATCATTTTTATGTCTATTGAGCTTATGCTTAATGCGGTAAATCTTTTGCTCGTAGCCTTTTCAGCATATCATAATGATGCGGCAGGGCAGGTGTTTGTATTCTTTACTATGGCAGTTGCAGCAGCAGAAATTGCGGTCGGACTTGCCATATTAATAGTTGTTTACAGGAACACCAAGTCAACCGATATTGATGTATTAAACAGATTGAAAGGATAGAAGAGATATGATGCAGTTCGCCGCTTTAATTCCATTTTTTCCTCTTGCCGGGTTTATCATTCTTGGCTTGCTAAATAAGAAGCTGCCCAAAAGTGCAGCCGGAATTTTAGCCTGTACCACTTTACTTATTTCTTTTATTATTTCTCTTGCTGTGTTCATGAGCATATCCGGACAATCCCAAGAAATTCAACTTGCACCATGGATTGACATGGGTGGGTTTTCTGCGTCATTTACGTTCCTTCTCGACCCGCTCTCTTCCATTTTTTTGATGATAATCACAGGTGTGGGTTTTCTAATTCATGTGTATTCTGTTGGATATATGCATGATGATGAAAAGCACAATATTTTCTTCGCTTATCTAAATCTATTCGTGTTCTTCATGCTTGTTCTTGTAATGGCATCGAGTTACTTGCTCATGTTTGTAGGTTGGGAAGGCGTGGGCTTATGTTCGTATTTACTCATTGGATTCTGGTTCAAAAATAAATCATACAATGATGCTGCTAAGAAGGCCTTCATCATGAACCGCATTGGTGATCTTGGATTTTTATTAGGAATAATTTTATTGTTTATTACGTTCGGTAGTTCAGATTATCATACCATATTTCCAAAGGCTCAAGGTTTAATGAGTGGTAATACTATGATTACCGCAATTACATTATTATTATTTGTCGGAGCGATGGGTAAAAGCGCTCAAATTCCACTCTATACATGGCTACCTGATGCGATGGCGGGGCCAACACCAGTCTCTGCCCTTATACACGCTGCTACTATGGTTACCGCAGGTATATATATGGTTGCCCGTTCGGGGATTTTATATGCGCTGTCTCCAGTCTCAATGTATGTCGTGGCATTAATTGGAGTAGTAACCGCCGTATTTGCTGCAACTATTGCACTCACCCAAAATGACATTAAAAAAGTATTGGCATATTCCACCGTTAGCCAGTTGGGCTATATGTTCTTAGGACTTGGTGTTGGTGCATTTTCTGCTTCCGTATTTCATGTGATGACACATGCATTCTTCAAAGCGTTGCTATTCCTTGGTGCGGGTAGTGTAATTCATGGACTGTCAGGAGAACAAGATATCCGCAACATGGGCGGATTGAGAAAAAAATTACCAATTACATTCATTACCTTTCTACTTGCAACACTTGCTATTTCAGGAATACCCCCCTTCTCAGGCTTCTTTTCAAAAGATGAAATATTAATTCATGCTTTTGCATCTAACAAATTATTCTGGGCACTTGGTATGATTGGCTCTATGATGACGGCCTTTTATATGTTTCGTTTATTGTTCCTTGTGTTCTTCGGAACATACAGAGGAGATGATAAAATACATGCGCATGAATCTCCGGCAGTAATGACTATTCCATTAATTATTTTGGCCATACTTTCCACTATTGGAGGATTTGTAGGGGTGCCTGAATCATTAGGCGGCACTTCCCAAATCAATAAATTTCTTGATCCTGTTTTCCAATCAGCAACCAAAATATTACCTGCAGAAGGCGCATCATCTATTTCTGAAATGACTTTAATGAGCATTACCATTGCGGTTGTCCTCGGATCAATATTATTAGCATGGTATTTTTATATTTCACGTAAAAAGGTGCCATTGGCAGAAGAAGCAAAGCTTTCACCTATTCACAATCTTTTATATCGCAAGTATTATGTAGATGAAATTTACAATGCTCTCATCACAAAACCTCTTGATAAAATTTCGGATTTTCTTGACAGCATAGTTGAAAGTAAATTCATAGATGGTATTGTAAATGCTACAGGTAAAGTGACTGAAGGGGTTAGCGGGCTAATGAAATTTGTTCAGACGGGGAATGTGGATTTTTATCTGTTAGCTATGGTTATTAGTGTTGCATGTATAATATTTTTTAAGTTAATGTAGGATGCCGATTATCGCACTACTCATATTTGCTTTTGCTACCGCAGTACTTGCGTTGTTCGTTCCTATCCGCTATGGGAACAGGTTTGCGTTTATTACTTCCTTGATAATATTTTTCTATTCACTCTATTTATTTATAACGTTTCCTATCACTGCAAATTTTCAATATGTAGTAGATTACACATGGATACAATCTCTCGGTATTCATTTTAAAGTAGGTATAGATGGCATCTCCATATTATTGGTAATGCTCACAACCTTTTTAACTCCATTAATTATTTTCTCGGTCCGTAAAAGTGAACCACGTCCAAGAGCATTTTATTCTCTATTGCTTTTTATGGAGATGGCTCTCATGGGGGTTTTTGTTTCTATGGATGGTTTTCTCTTCTATATTTTTTGGGAAGTTGCGCTCATACCAATATACTTTATATGTATGATTTGGGGTGGTAAAGACAAGGCAAGAATTACCCTCAAGTTTTTTATATATACGCTTACTGGTAGTTTATTTATGCTGGTTGCGCTTATATATTTATATCTGCATACACAGGGACAACACTCCTTCGATATTCAAGCTTTGTATACTGCAGGTAGATCTTTGAGCGCACAAGGACAATCTATTTTATTTTGGTTTTTCTTCCTTGCTTTCGGTATTAAAATGCCAATATTCCCTCTACATACATGGCAACCTGACACCTATACCGATGCACCTACACAAGGCACTATGATGCTTTCTGGTATTATGCTAAAAATGGGTATTTACGGACTAATCAGGTGGATGATACCTATGCTGCCTTTAGGGCTGGCACAGAATGCACAATATGTAATGTGGCTTTCAGTTGCCGGAATTATTTACGCCGGAATTATTGCTTTTACAAGAAAGGATATGAAACGGCTTTTGGCATATTCCTCTATTGCACACGTGGGTTTGATAGCTGCGGGTATTTTTGCATTCAATCAACAAGGATTGCAAGGTGGTATTATACAAATGCTAAGCCACGGTATTAATGTAGTTGGCTTATTCTTTGTAGCAGATATTATTCAATCACGCACCGGTACAAGAAATATTCCATCACTTGGAGGTATTCGTTTAAAAGCTCCTTATTTAGCAACTATTTTCGCAATCATTATGTTGGGTGCTGTTGCATTGCCATTGACAGATGGTTTTCCTGGAGAGTTTTTATTAATAAGCGGAGTTTTCAAATATGAAAATATTGCCGGCGCTATTGCAGGGCTTACTATAATTATAGGCGCTGTGTATATGCTTCGTACATATCAAAGTACTATGTTGGGCGAAACATCTTTAGAAACAGATAATTTCACAGACCTTACCGCTGCAGAAAAAGGAGTGCTTATTCCTATTGTGATAATGGTGATACTGATAGGTATTTATCCTAACCTGTTTTTGAGAGTGAGCGAACCCGCAGTAATGAAACTATTAAGCGGAATATAAAACTGATGAACGAGAACGCATGAATACACTGATAATACTTTCTGCACTTGGAATAATAACGCTCTTCGCGGAGATTTTCCGATTTAGGAAAGGCCTTTTTCCGTTGATATTAATAGGGCTTTCTGTTGCGTTTTATTTTGCGGCAAAAGACTATAATCATCCTCAAGTGTTTTTTAAGATGATGAATTTTGACAATTATGCGGTTGTCTTTTCCTGTATAATTTTAATAATAGCCTTCCTCTGGTTTATGATGGCGAAAAACTATTTCATTCAGGAGACCAGTGTTACTGACCATTTTGCATTGATTTTATTTTCTTTAGTTGGAGCCGTAGTAATGGTTTCTTTCTCCAACCTTACCATGCTTTTCTTAGGAATTGAAATATTATCTATTTCTGTTTATGTGCTTGCCGCAAGCGATAAAGCTAATGTAATGTCAAACGAGGCAGGCTTCAAATATTTCCTGATGGGTTCCTTCGCTACCGGGTTTCTTTTATTTGGAATAACCCTGATATATGGGGTTACGGGTTCTTTTGATTTAATCACTATCCACAACCAAATTGCTCTTAATAATCAAAGCGGTTTAATGTTAGCGTTAGCTGGTATTTTGTTATTATTGGTTGGATTGAGTTTTAAATGCTCACTGGCTCCTTTCCATTTTTGGGCTCCCGATGTGTATGAAGGTGCGCCGACTACTATAACCACCTATATGGCAACAGTAGTGAAGACTGCTGCCTTTGCTGCTTTTTTTCGCTTGTTTTCAAATTGTTTTGTCCCACTTTTTGCACAGTGGACGGATGTTCTCTGGTGGATGGTAGTGCTTACGTTATTTGTTGGTAACATCACTGCCGTTCGTCAAAAAAGCCTTAAGCGCATGTTGGCTTATTCAAGTGTGGCGCATGCCGGATATATTGCAATTGCAATTGTGTCTATGGGAGCTGCTTCTGCATCAGCCATATTGTTTTATACGTTTACATATTCCATATCAAGCATAAGTGCATTCACTATTTTGTTTATAGTTTCGAGGCACAAGGGCAGCAAAGACATTTCCGCATTTGAAGGCATGGTGAAAGTTAATCCTCTTCTTTCTTTTGCTATGACAGTTGCCATGCTATCGCTTGCAGGTATTCCGCCAACAGCCGGATTTTTCGGAAAGTACTATATATTTCTAACCGCTATAAATCGCCATAATACAAGCTTAGTGCTAGTTGCAGTAATAGCTGCTTTAGTAGGTGTGTACTACTATTTCAGAGTGATAATTGCCATGTACTTTAAACGTGAACAACAAATGGTTCCTATAAAGGTTGGTCCATTGCATAGGACTGTACTTATCATTACCACTATTCTTACTATTCTGTTTGGATTATTTCCGAATTTGATTTTGCAGTGGATGTAATTATCCCTTATACGTCCCAAACACCTTTCTCAAGGTATCAGATATTTCGCCTAGTGAAACATAATTTTCACAAGCATCAACAATAGCGGGCATCAGGTTAGTATCGCTTTTGGCGTTATCTTCCAAAAGCTTCAGACATGCTTTTGCTTTTTCATTATCGCGTTCAGCTTTTACTTTTTTCAGTTTATCAATTTGGAATTGACGTATGGAATCATCTACCCGTAAAAGGTTTTCCTGCACTTTTTCTTGTACAATAAATTTATTTAAGCCTACAATAATTTTTTCTTCTTTTTCAATCTTATCCTGGTATTCAAAAGCAGAAGCCGCAATTTCATTTTGTATGTAACTCTTTTCAAGAGCTTTTACAGCTCCGCCCATTTTTTCAATTTTATTTAAGTAATCCCATGCAGCTTTTTCTACTTGGTTTGTTAGCGTTTCTATAAAATAAGAACCTGCTAAAGGGTCTACTGTTTGAGACACTCCGCTTTCATAAGCAATAATTTGTTGGGTGCGCAATGCTATACGGGCAGCCTCTTCGGTTGGCAATGCAAGGGCTTCATCAAATCCATTAGTGTGTAACGATTGTGTTCCGCCCATCACAGCAGAGAGTGCTTGTATGGTTACTCGGGTGATATTATTGTAAGGTTGTTGTGCCGTAAGTGTAGAGCCCGCTGTTTGTGTATGGAAACGCAGCATTTGTGCCTGTGCATCTGTTGCGCCTAAGTCTGTAGTAATTTTTGCCCACATTCTTCTTGCCGCACGAAACTTGGCAACTTCTTCAAACAAGTTATTATGCGCATTGAAAAAGAAGGAAATACGTTTTGCAAAAACATTTATGTCTAATCCTTTTTTGATGGCAGCCCGGCAATATTCCCGTCCGTTGGCAAGTGTGAATGCAAGTTCCTGAACAGCCGTAGCACCCGCTTCGCGGATATGATAACCCGAAACGGAAATGGTATTCCATTTTGGTACTTCTTTGCTGCAATACTCAAAAATATCAGTGATAATGCGCATGGAAGGAGCAGGGGGGTAGATGTAAGTTCCTCGTGCTGCATATTCTTTCAAAATATCATTTTGAATAGTGCCTGAAATCTTTTTAATATCTGCGCCCTGTTTCCGGGCAAGTGCAATATACATCCCAAGTAACGTGGATGCGGTAGAATTGATAGTCATGGAAGTGGATATATCTTCCAGCTTAATGCCATCAAATAATATCTCCATATCCCGCAAAGTATCTATTGCCACGCCTGATTTTCCGACTTCCCCTTCTGATAAATCATGGTCAGAATCATAACCCATTTGCGTCGGAAGATCAAATGCAACAGACAGCCCTGTAGTGCCGTTATTTAGCAGATAATGGTATCGTTTATTTGATTCCTCCGCAGTAGAAAAACCAGCATATTGCCGCATGGTCCATAACTTGCTGCGATACATATCAGGATGCACTCCTCTTGTAAATGGATATACACCCGATTGCTCATTAGATATCCCGTCAACAGGAGGATAACAACGCTCTATCTCAATTCCTGAATCGGTATAGAATTTGCCGGGCTCTTTGGGGGTACTCATAATTTACTTAAGCACTTTTGCAAGCGTTTTATCTAAATCCTCATTCATGAGGTTACGTCCTATTATCTTTCCATCAGGGTCAAGAAGAAAATTAGTTGGAATGGATTTTATTCCATACATAGAGGCTACTGCATTTTTCCATAACTTTAGGTCAGATACATGTGTCCATGTAAGCCCGTCATCGTGAATAGCTTTTAACCAAGCTTGTTTCTGGTTATCTAAAGAAACACTTAATACGGTAAAGTTTTTATTCTTGTATTTATTGTATGCGGCAACTATATAGGGATTCTCATGTCTGCATGGGTGACACCAGCTTGCCCAAAAATCCAATACCACATATTTACCCCGGAATGAAGATAAAGAGACAGGGGTACCAGCCGTATCATTCATTGTAAAATCAAGTGCCGGATTGCCTATGGCAACACGTTCGGCTAAATCTATTGCTTTCTTTATTTTTTTGCCATAAACGCTCCCTTGCACCGTCGGGCTAAAAGAGCCATATACTTTTTTAAAAGCATCCAAATCAGGTACATAGAGCATATTTTTAGATATTGTCCAAGCACTAAAAACCGAGGTCGGGTTTTGCTCAGCATAAGCAATAATGGCATTGTCTTTCTCCTTATCAAAGTCCTTATAAATTTGTGTGTATGTTTTTTCTATGCTATCTAAAGCAGCTTTATCCTTGTTTTTGCATACTTCCTCATAGGTGGAATCCACAGATTTTTCTTTCAAATCAAAAGGCACTAGTAGTTTTTTATATGCCAAATACATATCATTGGAGTGTGAACCTGATACTATGCCTTTGTTTATGGTGTCTTTAATATTTATTTGTATGGTAGTGTCTTCTAAAAAGAATGACAGAGCATTAGGATTACTTTTTGTACGTCCGGAATAATCTATAATAGTTGCTCCATTTCCTGCCCATATAAAATACATCCAAGGGTCGGATACCTTACCTGTAAAAGTAAAAGCATGGTTTTCAATTTTTGCAGAATCCTGAATAAAGGTGTTTGCAGAATCTTCATGTTGAAGATATACCCATCCGTTATCAATACTATTGGTAGTGCCATGTATCGTATATCCCCCTATATTGGATTGGGAATTGTTTCCGTTATTACATCCGCTAATAAGAATAGAAACTACGAAAGCAGATAATATGATTTTTTTCATCTGATATAATGTTATTTAAAGGAGGTATTTGTAGCCAAAGCATTTGACACAGGGACAAATATAGAAATTATATTCCTGTAGATATAAAAATAGTCCTCAGGCATCTATACGTACCAAGGAGTTGGAAAAATAGATGACTTTACCGCAGGATTACAAAGCGGAAAAAAAGGAAAGTATGCCACAGATAGTAAATACGCAAAGAATGTACAAACTTTGGCAAAACAGGTTAAAAAGGAATATAGTAAATTTACAAAATCTACAGCAACAAAACCTCTGGCTAAACTAAAAGATCAACAAAATAAACTACCCAAACCCGATACTACTACTAAACAAGACGCTACTGCAGTAAAAACCAATCAAGATGCTACTACGGTTAAAAACTAATTAATCTCATAATAAATGATAAAAAAAATAATTTGCATTTTGAATTTAATAATCCCTTTCTTTTGCATCGCACAGAATGATAGTAGACTTAGGACGGTTGAAGATTTAAGTGGGAATGGAGCAAGAGACAGGATAGAACTTCGTTATGAAAATGAAACATTTTATTTAAGAATAAATTCAGATTCGATCGACTTAAAATCTTCAGCATAGGTCAACTTGCTAAGGACAGCGCTGGTGGGCTTGACACAATTATTTGGAATGTTTATGGCAAGGTCAAGAAAATTGTGAAGACAAATAATGATAGCATAGTATTTGCGTATGACCCTTTAATATGAGGAAAGAATGAAAAAAATTATTGGTAATTATGATAACTTAGCAGATAAATGGATAATACAGAAAGTCGAGCCTGGCATGGGAGAAGGGGCTCGTTATCAACATCTTTATAGGAGTGAGTTTTTAGCAAAAGATCCATTTTCATTAAAAGGACCTACAAAAACTAAATTGAATAATAAATCCAAGTCAAATCATAAAGATGGAAAGGGTAAAGCTAAACCATTTCATCAAAATGTTAGATATCTATAACCTGTTTAATTTTTATTAATTAATAAAATATTATAATATGAAATATATTAAAGCAAATACTCTTGAGATAAGATTAGTTATTCTAATATCTATTAGTTTATTAACAAATAATGTTTTTGCCGCTACAAATTCAGATTCCTTATGTCCCCAAATTAAAAAAGTAACTATATATTATTTATCATGGAATTATATGGTTGAGAATCCACGTGGATATTTGAATGACTCTGATATAATTTACGAGTATAAAGGTAAAAATGCGATTACTACAATTACCAATAAGGATAGTATTCAAACACTTTTAAATAGCCTTTCAATATTTAATTTGTTGGCAGCTAATAAAAATAAACGTTCAGATATTAGGATGGTTATGGATTTTGAAATGTCAAATGGGGAAACTCGGAGAATCAGTGTTGAAAAAAATAGACATTCAATAATTGAAGATAATCATAGATATATTGACGTATGTTTTATGCAATGGGTTGATAGATTCATCCCCCCCACAAATGCGCCATTAAAGTAGAATTGGGCTAATAAAATTTAAACATAGAATAAAACAAAAATATCTATAGGATGAAAATTAAAATGCCTGCTCCCCCAACACTCTCAACCCCCAAAATAAGATCATGCGTAAACTATTATTCCGATATATTTTAGTAAAAGAATAAACCCCTAAATATCATTCATAAACTCCCATTCTCAGCACTTTATAATGAAAATAAAAACCTATTAAACTACAAAACAAGATCATGAAAAACTACTGTTCTATCCTATTTTATTATTGTATTAAAACCAAAATGGCTATGAAAAAAATAAACTTAATTATTTGTGTGCTGTTCTTTATTGGGATAGGAATTGGAAAGGGGCAGTATATAGATTTGCTTAATGTTCCAGGAGTTGGATACGGAGCCCGCCCAGATGGTAATTTAATACCTTTAGGTAATACTTTTTATGGAATGGCTAGTGAAGATATCGGTGGTCATGGTATTATATTTAGTTTAAAAAAGGACGGCAGTAATTATAAAGATCTGTTTGATTTTGGTGGTTTATCAGGTCGCGATCCAGCTGGCTCATTAACACTTTCTGGTGATACTCTATATGGAATGACATTTGAGAGTGGATTGGGAGGTGAGGGTACACTTTTTTCATATAATATTTCTACCAGTTCACTTGATGTCATGCTTAATTTCAATGGATCAGGATCAGATATTTACGGTGCATATCCTGAGGGAGACATAACGCTTTCCGTTACAGGGGATACGCTTTACGGTACTAGATACTAATGGTCAAGGATATAGGGATAAATATGATTTTCCTGTATTCATAAATGATGGGCAGCCTGACAGTGGGGGATATCCCGTAGGTGCATTAACGTATTCAGATCGGATGTTATATGGGATGACTAATGTAGGAGGAATCTCATTAGGTAGCGGTGATGGTGTTATTTTCAGTTTTAAAGATACTTCCATTCACATTACTGGTGTAAATACAATAACTTCGAATGCAGGCATGAAAGTTTATCCAAATCCCAATAATGGAATGTTTACCATTGAGTCATCGATTACTGATAAGGCATCAATTGAAATATACAATATGCTTGGAGAACAAGTAAATAATAAAGAGTTAATAGGCAATAGCAATAAGATTGATATGAGTTCTCAACCTGCAGGTGTTTAATTATACAGAGTAATTACTACTGATGGAAGCCTTGTTGGACAAGGAAAGCTGGTAATTCAGAAATAGACACAATCAAAAGCCAAAAATTAAGCCCCGTCTATAGCAATTATAGATGGGGTTTAATAGTTTGGAAATGGTATGGTTGATATATTGAGAGGAACTTGTCTTCACTGCAATGATGTATTTGTACTAATATGGAAAAAATAAGTGGAAAATGGAAGAAACCATTAGAAACTGATACTGTTAATAAGTTTTCTGAAAAAGTTGAAAAAACCAATGGATAAAGGCAGAAAAAGCCCTTAAAAATCTTTTGTAAACCATTACAAGCAATACTCAAAAGAATTAGGCTAATTTTGCGCCCCCTATAAAAGTCAAGCCCCTTATGTCAAACATGGAAAACATACGTAACTTTTGCATCATTGCACATATCGATCATGGTAAAAGCACCTTAGCCGACAGATTATTGGAGTTTACCAAGACCATTAATGCGAGAGACATGCAGGCACAGGTGCTTGATGATATGGATTTGGAAAGGGAAAGAGGTATCACTATCAAGAGCCACGCTATACAAATGAACTTTGGTTATAGGGGACAGCAATATGTACTAAACCTAATTGATACTCCCGGCCATGTTGATTTTTCTTATGAGGTATCCCGTTCCATTGCAGCCTGTGAAGGAGCTTTGCTGTTGGTTGATTCCACCCAAGGTATTCAGGCGCAAACTATTTCAAATCTGTATTTGGCTTTAGATAACGACCTTACAGTTATTCCTGTATTGAACAAGGTGGATATGTCTAATGCTATGATTGAAGAAGTGAAAGACCAAATGGTAGAAATAATTGGTTGCAGAAGAGAAGAAATATTGCTGGCAAGCGGAAAAACAGGACAAGGTGTCAATGAAATTTTAGATGCTATTATAGAAAGAATACCTCACCCCAAAGGAGATGCTCAAGCTCCTTTACAAGCGCTTATTTTTGATTCTGTTTTCAATGTTTTTCGCGGAATAGTAGCTTATTATAAGGTGATTAATGGCACTATAAAAAAAGGCGACAGAGTGAAATTTGTTTCCACCGAAACGGAATATATTGCGGAAGAAGTGGGTGTACAAAGATTGCAATATGAGCCCCGGAATCAAGTAAGTGCCGGAGATGTTGGATATATTATTTCCGGTATAAAAGCTGCCAAGGAAGTACGTGTTGGCGATACAATTACAAATGTTGCTAATCCATGCAAGGAAGGAATACAGGGCTTTAAAGAAGTTAAACCTATGGTGTTTGCGGGTATATACCCTGTTGATACCGATGATTATGAAGAACTGAGAGCTTCCATGGGAAAATTGCAACTTAATGACGCCGCACTGGTATATGAACCGGAGTCAACTGCTGCACTTGGATTTGGTTTCCGTTGTGGCTTTTTGGGAATGTTGCATTTGGAGATTATCCAGGAACGTTTGGATAGGGAATTCAATATGAATGTAATCACCACTGTTCCTAACGTATCGTATAAAGCATATGATACCAAGGGAGAGGAGTTGATAATAAATAATCCAAGTGATATGCCTGACCCTACTATGCTTGACCATGTGGAAGAGCCATATATCAGGGCAAATATTATTACCAAAACGGAATTTATCGGGGCTATTATGTCGCTTTGTTTAGAGAAAAGAGGTAGCATTCAAAATCAACTCTATCTTACTACCGACAGGGTGGAAATGATATTTGAAATGCCTCTTGCAGAAATAGTATTCGATTTTTATGACCGCCTCAAAAGCATCTCAAAAGGTTATGCTTCCTTTGACTACTCACCACTTGATTATAGAGCATCAGAGCTTGTGAAGTTGGATATACTTCTCAATAATGAACTAGTGGATGCATTGGCTGCATTGATACATAAGGACCATGCACAAGAATTTGGCAGAAAGATTTGTGAAAAGCTAAAAGAACTTATCCCCCGCCAGCAATTCCAGATAGCTATACAAGCTGCTATAGGAGCTAAAATAATAGCCCGTGAAAATATAAGCGCCATCCGTAAAGATGTTACCGCTAAGTGTTATGGTGGTGATATTTCACGTAAGCGTAAGTTATTAGACAAGCAGAAAAAAGGTAAAAAGCGTATGAAACAGGTGGGTAATGTGGAAATTCCGCAATCTGCATTCATGGCTGTACTTAAACTATAAAAATTATATCGTGCATCGTTTTTACATTCCTGAAGTATTGGGAGATACATGCAAACTGAGTGAAGAAGAATCTAAGCACTGCGTGCGAGTTTTGCGTTTAGAGCAAAACGATGATGTTGAAATTACCGATGGCAAAGGCAATCTATATAAAGCTGTTATAGAAAATGCTAATCCTAAAGGCTGCTTACTTAAGATAACAGCGCATCAAAAGGAAAATGCTCCCTCATGGGAATTAATTATTGCAGTAGCACCGACAAAAAATATAGTCAGACTGGAATGGCTGATTGAAAAACTTACTGAAGTTGGTTTTGCAAAATTTATTCCTGTAGAATGTACTACTTCCGAAAGAAAAGTATTAAAAACTGAAAGGCTGAATAAAATAGCTATAGAGGCTATGAAACAATCTGGTAGGGTTTATCTGCCAAAGATTGAAGAACTTACTACTTTTAAGAACTTACTGGATAATTATAAATCCTATAAAGGACAAAAATTTATTCCCCATTGCAATGATTCTGACCGTAAAGTCATTACTTCTGCCTATAAAAAGGGTGAAAATGCCCTTGTACTAATTGGTCCCGAAGGAGACTTTACTGAGAAAGAAATTGAATTGGCAATGCAACATGGCTTTATTCCCGTTACTTTGAATGAACGTACTCTAAGAACAGAAACGGCTGCTTTGTCGGCGGCTATTTCGCTGAAAACACTTAATAATTAGCCTGTTTTCATATTTATTAGATTTGGTTGTCAGCCATATACAGAAAATTTTACTATCTTGCACCCGTTACCCCAACCATTGGAGTAAAGCTTCCGTACTAGTATTTTAAATAGCCGGTAAATAGCCTTCTGAATGAACATAGAGATTGACTTAATAACTGCTTGCATCAGGAAGGAGAGGAAGGCCCAATATGAGCTATATAAACTAGTATTTCGTTATTTAATGAGCATTTGTATCAGATATACCCATTCGTATGAAGAAGCCAGCGAAGCTTTAAACACCGGCTTTTTGAAGATATTAAACAACATGGAAAAATATAGGGCTGACGTGCCTTTTAAAGCTTGGATTAGAAAAATTATGGTTAATGTGCTGATAGATGAATATCGTAAAAAGGCAAGGGAAAAGGAAAACCTTAAAATAGCTATGGAGTATGCTGAACATACACCCATGGTAGAGATAAATGATGCAATTGAAAAAATGGATGCCGAAAGAATACACAGACTTATAATGGAATTACCCCCGGTTAGCCAAAAAGTGTTTAACTTATATGTTGTAGATGGATTTGAGCATAAAGAAATTGCCGCTATGCTGGGAATTAGTGAAGGAACATCTAAGTGGCATTTGCATAACTCAAGGGAACAATTAAAGGAAAAGTTAGCTAAAGCAATGTAACTACTATGAACAACGAAGAAGAAAGATTTGACGAGTTGCTGAATTCCAAATTATCGGAAAGGGAGTTTCCTTTTGATGAATTAAACTGGGACGATGCAGAAAAATTAATAATAAGGCAGGAAAGATGGAAAAAGATTTCCCGCTTTTTCCTCACTTTTTCATCAGGCCTGGCTGTGGGAATTGTTCTTTTATTGCCTTTTGTACTCAATAAGCAGACTACTTTGCCTATAGCTGTTGTTTCAGAACCAATCAATAAGCAAACTCCTAATAAACAAAGTAGTAGTTTAGCTCAAGTTCCTCAAGTACAAGTAAAGACAAATAATGCTAATATCCAAAGCGCGGAAAAACCTTCTCAGCCCCTCCAATCTCTTATCGCAAAAAAGGATAATAATACGAACGCAAACACTATTTCTGCCAGTGTATCCTCCATACCTAAAAAGAGAAATAGTAATCCTACATTACCAATTGTTGGACAAACACATATTTCCAGCCCAATTTCAAAAAAATCAGAAAAATCAACCGTAGTTGCTTCTATTTTAGAGCGACATAAAAAACCTGCAAATACAGAAACTATAGAGCATAAAGAAACAAATCCTACAAAACAGATAGCAGCAGTAACACCACCAGCTAAAAATACTGTTGCAGAGACTCCATCCACTTCCGGTAACAATACAGAAACAAATAAAACTACTGCTGTAAATACCGCCACTAGTCCTGAACCAATCAATAATAATTCTACAACAAGTAAAAACGCTATTGCAATGGCCCCTATAACTAAAACTGATAATGAGGTTGCTAATGCTTCCATTCCTCCTCCAAAACCTAAAATGGATAGCAATGCCTCCAATATAGCCATGCCTCCAGGCATTGCGCCACCTTCTATTTCGAGTGATAATTCAGTAAATATAGTTTCTGCTTTTGCAGGAGCTAATTATTCAGTTGGATGGGACAACAACGGAACTAGAGAAGCAAATGGAATTACCCCTTGGGGTGGTTTTGATTTTAGTCATTTTTTTACAGCTAAAATAGCTGCATCATTAGGCATAGCCTATTCTGAATTGAATAATTTTACCGGTATTTATTCTAATAGTATAGTTCAGTATGATTTCGGAGCAACTGCCCATGTAACATCAGTAGCACCTCAAAAAGCATATTATATTGCTATTCCTGTGAATTTTCAATGGAGAAAAGATGGTAGTGATATATTTAGCATAGGCTTTGACTATTTAATAATGACGACTACAGGAAGCACTTTATCAACATATAATGAAGATGGCTTTGGAGGTATAACTGAAAAGAAATCTTCAACACAATATGGATATACGCAAGGATTCTCCAATTCAAATTGGAAACTCTCTCTTTCCTATACAAGAATGCTTACTGACAGGATTGGACTAAGTGCTGAATTTTATCATGACTTTGAATATATGGAAAACAATACAATATCCGGGATTAATCAAAATGCAAAGAACAATGGATTACGTATTGTTTTTTCATATCAATTAATAAAATAGGAGCATGAAAGTTCCCCAAAAAATACTGTTGATTGTTTTTACAAGCATGTTATTTGTAACTTGCAAAAAGGAAGAATTACCCCAAGGCACTACTACAGAAGGTCAGCCTGTATTTTCTTTTACCGGAACTATTAACGGACTCTCTACAAACTGGTCGGCTGGTGTAAATAATTACTATATGTATTCCTCCTATACCCAAAACCCCAGTTCCGGTTTATACAGCTTTATTGGTAGTCTTCAAAGTACCTTATCTACTAATAATAGTTTTCAAGTTATTATCAATGATTACAAGGCTTCCTCTCCCGGGACGCCGGCTGTTATAGATTCGTCTCTTTCTATTACTGCATCTTATGGCTATACTTTACCGGCAGGGAATATATCCGGATATACAATAAAGTTTACTCCGGTAATAGCTGGAACAGCTCTGTCATATTTATATAATTTTGGTGATGGAACCACCTCATCTGTTGTATCGCCTACTCATATATATAAGGATACAGGAAATTACACCACCACCCTCAAAGTATCCTATTCAGGTTATCATGTAACTAAAGTAAATCCTATTACTATTACAGGAACCCAGCCCCAGCTTTGGATAGATTCTATTCACCCTGTGGTAATAATAGACACATTATTTAATCAGGCAAATGTAAATTTCACAGCTACTATACAGGGCGGTACACCTCCATATACGTATGCATGGAACTTTGGAGATTTAAGCCCCATAGTATCAAGAATGTCTGATAGCATAAATTCAACTGTTACGCATCTCTACGATAGTATCAACCGAATCTTTCCCATTACATTAAAGGTAACTGACCATTCGGGTAAATCACAAAACTATTCATATAATGTTTTGGATGGCTCTTATGATGCCTATTATGTGAATTTGGTAAATTACAAAATGTCGCCTCCTCAACCGGTCGCAAACCCCCTTGCATTATCAGATATTACAATAAATTATACAGATACAGATGGGAATACATATACTTCTAAAAACGCTTCTCAACCGGGCAATAGCACCTTTCAAATTCTTTCGGTATCAAATTATCAGAATAATTCAGCTAACCAAACAACAAAAATGCTGAAGCTTACATTTAGTTGCATGTTATACAATACAAGCATGGCTCCTAATGGCGTTCCCGCTAACGGGACAGCTATTATTGCAGTTGCATATCACTAAGTATTTTTAGCGAAAGCCATATTGATTTTAAGCCATATTTCAAATTATTATAGCTGGGAAGCGCTAAATAGTTAAATTTGCGCCCCTTTTGAACGTAAAGCTATTTTAGAAAGGTAAAACGGGGCGTAGCGTAGCCTGGTATCGCGCCTGCTTTGG